>Ga0209291_1000434_pt1 | contig 40271 bp, 36 predicted proteins | sample GOMGulsemesocosm_FD_184633 | JGI IMG/M metagenome (GOLD analysis project Ga0209291, IMG submission 184633) | Methane-oxidizing microbial communities from mesocosms in the Gulf of Mexico - GOM9B Gulf of Mexico (SPAdes) (version 2) | ecosystem: Environmental > Aquatic > Marine > Cold seeps...
TCGGATCATATCCGCACCATCAAAGTTTGACTGTTCGGAATAAAAGCGAACCGTGTAGTCATTACCGTTTATCGCGGTGATCGCCATGGTGTCACGAAGTTCGAACCCTTCGTCCAAGTCAGTATCGATCGTAGAGTCCGTATAGACGATGACATAACTATTGCCATCTACTATCTCGACGTACCACTGAAAATCAATCATCTCACCATCGCCATCATTAAACATGCCGGTGCTAGGGTTGCTTTCGGTAGCTTGACCATCATCATTAAAGGTCTGAGTCTCACCATCATCAACAAATGAACTACCGGCAAAGTTAGCCGCTACAACAGTCATCGCACCGCCGCAATCATCTACCACAGTCAGGAAACTATCGAAGCTATCTAGGGTCAGTGGTAACTCAGCAACATCATCCCAGCCAGAGTCGTAATCACAATTATAGACTGGCGTTTCTGTTGGCGGTGGCGTAATCCCATCGTCAACGGCCGGTACATGGACACGATAATCAGTCGAATGATATTGTCCGGTTACAGTGTCTCTGGCGTAAATACGAATAGCAAAGCTATAGCCTTGGCTAAAATCAAAACTGCCGTTATTAAATAACTCTGTATCGAGCAATGATGAATCGACCGTCACACTGGTGTCAGTCGCTGAAATTCCATCATCCCAATATTGACTATAATTACCCTCAGAACCACTAAGCTCAACCAGTATTTCATCGATAACAGTGCCTTCAGCAACGGTCCATTCAATCGTTAAGTCTTGACCGTCTGGCCAAGTTGCAAAGCTATTTACCGCCGCTATTGTCGCTTCGCTTGCCACCGGATAGAGACCGACTGTTGCAGGCTCATGTTCAACAACACCATAGTAAGAAACAAGCGCATCGCCACTAATAGTAGGGTTATCAGCATCCGTTAAATCTAGCTCAGCAACAAATAGATTATACTCAATAATATCTCCGATGCTAAATACGCTAGGATCAATGGTACCCACCGTATCGCCAAAGCCTAAATAGTCACCGGTGTAATTATGTTGCTCACGATTGTAAATATGCAGCTCTGAAGCCGAATATTCAGGATTACCTAAATAGATTGTGGCCTTAATAGTGGATTGATCATCGCCGTCAAGAATATGAACCATCGCCGACTTAATCGCAGCACCGTCGGTGCCATTATTGGTAAAGTTTTCATCATAAACCGAGACATTGATACCACAGCCTCCGGTATGTTCATCCGTGCCATCATAATCATTACAGTGATAATCTAATTCATCGATATCAGCTATGCGCTGGTCACCACGTAGTTGCCACCCTAAATCAAGGTCTTTAGCGGCGAACCAGTTAATCGTTTCATGATCAATTTCACCGTCTATTACAACATTAAAACTGACCGCCGCACTGTTGTTTTCAACATCCAGATCGCTGATCGATACGCTAATAAAACTAATGCCTATCATCGATGGATCTGTCGTGATATCCGTCAAGAATTCACCTAAGGTGTTATCCTCTTCTAGAAAATCACTAGCGAAAATTGGCGATATGCTTTCCGCGCTCGGTAGTCCTTGTGCAAAAGCATCACCAAACATCGAGAAGAGATTAGCAATCGCTTGGGTATCCGTGACGGCCTGTTGCAATGACTCTGGGTCAGCCGTCAGCGCTGTATCATTATCATCGGTCGCGGTAATATCATCAGTTATCGAACTACCGTCAATAAGGTTTGTAATGGTTACAATGCTATCACTGGTGTTTTCAATTTGAATAACATCCAAGGCCGCATCGACGCCTGAATGGTCTGCACTAAAGCTACTGTTGAGTAAGTTTATCGCCGCATCAACCCCCAGGGCTGTAAAGACATCCTGTAATTTTTCCTGCAACGCGTTTTCTTGCGCCACTAACTCGCTCGCTTCAATGCTCGTATCATCGGCAGACTCGAAGAAATTGCTCGCCAACTGATGTGCTGCATTGGCAATAATCAAGTCAGTAAATGGCGTAATATTTACCGTTCCACCCACGGTAGCGGCTTCGCTGTATGAATGTAATTGGTAGTTTTTACCGCCTACGGTCCCTTGAGCACGTAAACGAAATGGTGGCGTAAGCCCTGTTACATCAACGTCATAACTGCCATCCGCCTCAATCAATTGAGACTTTTGCATCCCTAAAGCCCCCTTAACAGTCACCGTACCAATAATCGCGGCTCCTGCAGCTGCCGTACCACTTAGCATCGCCACATCCACTGTGACGGTTCGTGTCACCATCGCTTCGTTGCCTGCGGCATCAACGGCCGTATAAGTGATCACATAATCACCAAGCGTTGCAGTGTCAACCGAACCTGTTGTGGTAACGACAAGCTCACCATCAACAATATCGCTGGCTACAGCCATCGCATCGTCATAATCAGCACCCTGAAATATAGTCATGCTGCTCGAACCATTGAGGGTGATCATTGGGCTTGTTTGATCAGTAACATTAACCGTTCGGCTTTGTGTACCCTGATTACCTGCGGCATCAACGGCTGTATAGGTAATGCTATAGCTACCAACGGTAGTGCTATCTACCTCTCCGCTAGTGGTAACACTCACAGTGCCATCAACATCATCACTAGCATTTGCCCCTAGTTCTTCATAAACACCATTATGGGCAACTATAACAGTGTCCTCGCCAACTAAACTCACCACCGGAGCGGTGGTATCGGCCGTTTCCACGACTTCCTTTTTATTGCTACTACCACACCCCGACAATGAAAAAACAACAGCCATACTAAGTAACGGTATGATGTAATTTTTATTGATTTGGGTGTTACCGATAAATTTAACCATCTTACTTCTCCTTTCAACGCTATTTTTAGACTAAAAACGCCAGCATCTTGAAAAGATGCCATCGCGTAACTGATATCAATCCACGACTTTGTACTGATTATCCACCAGTTCTAAGTCATATAGTTTGAAAGGTTTTGAAAAGTTTTGAATAACGACAAAAGCCACTGAAATGGGCTTCTAATGGTAATGTTTTTTTTAAAAATAGGATGGGATACTAAATTATTTGCTGTTTTTTGGGATTTATTTGGCTAATGTTAGTGTGACAAAATTGGTAAAATTTTACCGTATAATGACTCAGAGTCAGTCAATACACCTTGACCTCCTTTTTCACGAACTTCACTAATCAATGCCGGCGTTGCGTGCCAGGTATACAACAAAAATGGCGTTGTAATCTGGCGTTGGCGCATTCCTTCAAGCAATTTTAGCCCCGCTAATGAGTCATCCGCTCTGCCCATATCCGAAATCACCAGTTGATATTGATACAAGGAGAGCAAGCGTAGTGCTTCATCGGTAGTTTGCACAGTGTAAATGCCAATATCGTGCTGCTCTAGGTATTGCTGCTCTTTGAGGTTGTTCTTAGGGTTGTCATCGACCCAAAGAATGCGCCCAATCGCATTGACCGGCTCCTGTAACTTTAACGATGTATCTTTATACATAGCAAGCAGCGTGACCATCGCGATAACAAGCGTTAGGAAACAAAAAGCAAATAATGACCGGCGGTTGTTAGAGACCTTATTCTCAGTCACTATTTGCTGGTCTACAGGGGACACTGACTCAGGTGAAAGTAATTTGTCCCTTTCAATCAGTTGCCATAATGTATTTTCAATCCGATAGCCGCGACCATGAACGGTATGAATTAATGGTCCGTGATAGCCAGCTTTTTTAAAGTTTTTTCGAGTATCAGACACTAGTTTGGATAGCGACCAGTCACTAACGACAGTGTCTTTCCATATATGGTCGGTAAGCTGTTGTTTAGTGCATTCATTTGGGTAGGCGTCAATTAACATGGTGAATAATTCGAACGTGCGCTCATCGATATCCACCACACAGCCGTCAATGGTTAAACATCGGTTAGTGGTGTCCATGTCGACTTGTTCAAAATGATAATTCACGTATCTGACTACCTATTGACTAATAAATTATTATTACACATAAGATTGATTATTTAACAGCATTAAGGCTGCTTAAAATAATATAAACATTCAATAACACCGTACGAACAGCGCTCCCCATCGGCGTTACGAGTGAATATGCACAACAGGAATTAGCGTTAAACTTTACCTAAACAGCTATGTTAATCTTAACTGTCGCCAGACGTTTAATCGATTAAACGCGTTGTTTTTTATAAAACTTATGTCGAGAGTATTCATTGCATCACTTCAAAATATAGCTATAGTGTGGTTAATCATCTCCCTCCAGCTCGAAAAGTGGTTCGCTATCAACTATAATTTTCTATATAAAGACAATCCACTTATTAGGGGGTTAATCGTGCTACGTGCTATCAGTCATCAGCTACGTAAGGTTTTAGGGCTATCGCTGTTATTTTCAGTGTCATTTATGACGCACGCAGAAGTCGAGCTACTGATTTTTCCTGAAATTAAAGCCAACTATCAAAGCGCTAACTCTTTCTCCACAGATAACATTACTCCTTCTGTCGATATATTTTCGGCTGGCGCCATTGGTCCAGTGAATTTTCTGGCCGAGGCTTATGCGTCTGAGAATGTACAACATATCGAGCGTTTACAGATTGGTTTTAATATGAGTGACAACTCACGTGTATGGTTTGGTCGTCATCATAACCCTTATGGTTATTGGCATACCCAATTTCATCATGGCACATTCTTACAAACCCCGATCAGTCGACCGGCAATAGCAGAATTAGGCTCATCCTCTGGGATTGTCCCGAGCCATTCGACAGGCGTATTGATTGAAGGTGAGTTAGAGCAAGGGATGAGTGCGTGGCATTACACCGCATCGGCTGGCTTAACTTCAAGTCTTGTTTCTGCCGGTGGAGGTCATCATGGCGGTGCAGCCGAAAGAGCGTTGCATGATTTTGAAATATCAAATCCAAAACCGAACGAGCACAAGTTAGGTTACGCTTTGCGGTTAGCTTACTTTCCTGATGCGCTTGCTGAAACACAGTTTGGAGGCTTCATTAACCATCAAGAAATCATGTTAAGTCTCGATACTAGAATAGATGAAGTGGATCATCTAACTGACATAATCATCCATGATGACCACCATTCAGCTGACGATGATGAGCATCATACCGAGGTTAGTGAGCAGGATATGACACTAAACTTAAATATTGTTGGTCTATTTGCAAGCTACCATCAAGGTTCCTTAAATTTAGTCGGAGAAGCGTATTATTTTTCGGCAGCGGTACCGATGGATGGCCAGCAACATAAGAGTAATTTTTCTGCCGCCTATGTTCACGCATCCTATTCACTCGATGAAAAGTGGACGCCTTACATCCGTTTAGATACAACGCTTTCCAATCGCAACAATGAATATTTATCATTACTCGATAGTTTCCCAACCGACGCTTATACGGTTGGACTGAGATTAGATCTTAAAAATAATAACGCGTTTAAGTTAGAATATTCTAAACGTAATATTTCTGATATTGACTCAGAGCGCTGGCTACTCAACTGGAGTGCGGTTTGGTAATTAAGCGGCTTAATCACATCATTTATAGCTGGGGAACCGCGCTATTAATCAGCCTAATGATGGTGTTCACCATTCAAGCAAAAGAACTAGTATTAGTAGGTTCCACCGCGGCTGATTTCAAACCATTATCACTATTTGAAACCCGTAAAATATTCCTTGGCTATCAAGTCAAACGAGGAGACATCACACTCACTGCGATTAGAAATATCAATGATGAGGCGAGTTACCAAATATTTTTACAAAAAGTAGTTCACTTATCGGCACGAAACTATGAACGTCGCTTGATGTCGAAAACATTCCGCACAGGAACCGCGACAGTACAAGCATCAGAATCATTAACAACATTGAAAAAACAGTTATACAGTAACAAATATAGCGTATCTGTAATGTGGCTCAAGGATGTTGAACTCAATGACAAACTCAAGGTTATTCAAGTCTTGTGGAAAGAGTCGACATGATAACCCCTCTCAGTTTTTTATCGCGATTAACCACTCGCATGATGATCATCGTGATAGTTATGCATGCGGTTTTTTTAAATGTTCTCTATTTTGGTCTCGGTGCCGTCGTTGAGAAAGGCTATCAATCACAATTTGTAGACTATGTCCGAGCCGACGCATTCAACTTTGCCGCCAATATTAGTGGTCACTCCAATTTAGTTAATCACATCAATGTCAGAGCCATTGAAGAAGCCGTTCTAACCGGTCGTACGGTCTATCTTAAAGTGTTAGATACAGACAGGACGACTATCGAGGAAATTGGCGACCTGACCAATAATGATAGATTCATTGAAGACTTTGTTTTTGGTCATGGCGATGACAATATTTATCATATTGTGGCGTCAATTTACGATGCCGATGGTCAAAATATTGGAAGCATCGAGGTTGGTTATGATGAAACTGACACTCAACTTCAAATTGATTTAGCCTATCAGCGCTGTCTTATATTTGCCGCTATCTACGCGCTAATCGCCTTTATATTTTCATCTTATTTTGGCCAACAAATGACTAGGCCAATAGAGTCATTACTAAAATTAACCTCAAAAATTGCACATGGTCAGTATCAAACAAAAGTAACCGTCAAAACTAAGGTTACAGAGATCGACCGCCTCGCACGTTCAATCGAGTTTATGCGTGCAGAGCTAGTCACTCAATCTGACTCGATGGAGCACTTAGCGCTGCATGATAGCTTAACCGGTTTGCCGAACCGAGTATTGCTCGAAGACAGGGTCAACCAAACGATTAATTGCCGTTCGTCATCTCACGCAGAATGTGTTCTAGTGGTGCTTGACCTTAATCATTTCAAAGAAATTAATGATTCATTCGGACATGTTATTGGTGATAGCGTATTAAAGAAAACCGCTAGCAACCTTGTCTCAGCACTGCGCGCCTCTGACACCATTGCACGGCTAGGAGGCGATGAATTTGCCGTGCTCTTGCCTGAGACACCGATCGACTCCGCCATTCCAGTGATTGAGAATTTAACTGCCGCATTAAGTGAATCATTCATCTGTGAAGGGCACTCTGTCGTACTCGGCGCGAGTATAGGCTTCGCTTCTTTTCCTGAGCACGGCACGAGTTATCAAGAACTGCTGCAAAAGGCGGATGTCGCCATGTATGTTGCTAAGCGTGCAGGGATGACGAGCCAAATCTACCAACCACACTTTGATCAAGATGCCCTACTTCGACTAACGCTAATGTCTGAGCTTAAAATAGCCATTGAAGAGGATCAGTTGTTTGCTGCGTTTCAGCCAAAAATCAATCTTCAGGAAGATAGAGTGAGTGGCGTTGAACTGTTAGTACGTTGGATGCATCCACAACGGGGCATTGTGCCTCCTGACGACTTTATTAGTGCTGCCGAGCGTGGCGGACTCATCTCACAACTGACCCAGTGGGTATTACGCGCAGGGATAAAACAGGCGGCAGCTTGGCACCAAGACGGCCGAGATATCCCCGTTGCCATTAACCTTTCGCCAAAAAATTTGATTGAAGATGGTTTTCAGCAATCTATATTGTCATTGCTCGAAGAATACAGCCTACCAGCTCATTTATTAGAACTGGAGATCACCGAAAGCAGTGTATTTGCCGACCCTTTAGGCGCACAAGAAATTTTAGAGTCATTACATGCCACGGGAATAAAAATAGCGATTGACGATTTTGGTACCGGTTATTCATCATTGGTCCAGCTGCGCAAAATGCCGATTTCAATTATCAAGATTGATCGTGGATTTGTAATGAATATGGCCACCAATGACGACGATGCTGCCATTGTTGATGCAACCATCTATATGGCACACATGCTTGGATTAAAAGTTATTGCCGAAGGCTTAGAAGATCAACAAAGTTTAGAAATACTCCAGCAATTAAATTGTGATATTGCTCAGGGGTATTTCTTCGCCCGCCCGATGAACATTAGCGACTTTGAGCAATGGTGGCTATCTTCCTCTTATACGTAATATGCTCCCTTACTTTTAACCACACTTGATTAGATAGGCTCTAACTCAGGTCTTTTAGGCAAGTCTTTCGGCAGTTTTATCGCCCAAATCAAGCCCGCCTTTTTAAGGCCTTGTAACACGTACCACCCCAAATCAACTTCTCCCGGTTTTAAGCCAAGCTTAGCGGAGCCGGGATAAGCGTGATGATTGTTATGCCAGCTTTCTCCCATCGTTATCAGCGCCGCAAAGCGGATGTTATGTCCTTGAATATGCGCCCCTTTAACATGCCAATGACGCTCTCCATGGTTATGCGCAAAGTAACCAATGAGCCAATGACCCAGCACGGACACACTCACACGCATACAAATCCCCCAAATAACCCATGGTAAGCCGCCAATAGCAAAGAATAGTAATGCCCAAGGAAGCTGTTGCAGCATCCATGTATTTTCCATTAAATTCAGCACATTATTGTCTTTAACTCGCTGCTCTAATTTGAATGTCGGTGGTTTATTCAGGTTGATATCACAGAACAGTTGCCAGTATGCATCGATAATCATCGGTTGCTGATGCCCAAAATAATCATGGCACTTGTCTTGTCGTTGGGCCCAATCTCGCATGTCATGAGTACGTATCATCCCTATGGGTCCCGCCAGACCGACAAGAACCCCAAGGTGGACCAACAAATATTCTAACCATTGAGGACATTGATAACTTTGATGGATTAGTTTTCGATGCATCCCTAATGAATGGCCCATGCAAAGTGAAATCGCTGTGGTGATGATAAAGACCAGCAACGCTTCAAGCGAAAACGTTAGCACGCCGCCAACGACCGACAGTATTAACATGCCACCCAGCCAGCACAATTTAGCAAAAGACAAGACAACGATGCCGTCATTGGCGTTACAGTGTCCAGAGTCATCGATGCGCTCGTTATGATACTTTTTACCCACGTTGAAATGACTCATGAATGCCCCCTTACGTCTTTCGGTGTGATCATTTCATCAAGCAGAAATTTTGCAGACTCTTCAACAGCATATTGTTGCAACGGTCCGAAATACCATACCGGATCAAGAAACCGGTGATAGCGGATCCGTAGACTAACCTTCGTCTTGTTGTCACCCAGCGGCTCAAAGTGAATCTCGGTATCATGCAACTTTAGATAATTTGAAATATAGCTCGTGTCTTCTATAAAGCGCGTTTTAACATAGTTATCCTCTACGGCGCTAACCTCTAATTTCATGCTCCCTTCATGTGTATTAGTGACAAACCAACGATGATAGCGAAAATTTACGGTATGGATATCACCTTCGACTAAGGTTTCAGCGTCAATATCGTATGGCATTGGAAAGAGTGACAGTAACCAATGCCGCGACTTATCCAACTCAATTGGCTGCGTTAGCTGATGTTTGATTTCAGCGACGCTGGCGTCAATAACCTTGTCGCTGACGACTTGATATTCTCGCTCAAAGCTTACCTGAGGAGTGACTCCTTCAAATGCACTAATAAGGATTAATACAGGGAGTACTTGAACATAGTTTTTACCTACTTTTTTACGTGATAAATATCGCTGAAAGCCTTCGGCCAGAAACACCAACAGTAAGATAAGGAAGTAAATTGGCATAAACATAACCACACAGACAAACCCTTCAAAGAGTATCACCGAGCTGCCCAGCATCACCGCGAACGAAAGAATAATGATATTGGCATAGCGCCGCTTCCAATTGTAAGGCGGCTTAGGACGCTCAACGAATAGTAACGCGATAGCAACTAAGAAAGGAATGCCAACATACAACAATGCGGTGCGATCAAAATCATATTTAATCAGCAAGCGAATAAAGATCGATGAGACCGAAATTATCCCCAGTACAATGAGATTTCTATTCCTTGTTGCCTTAAAGCTTATCTCGGCCATAGTATTTTCCTTATTAATCCTTTAATATCTAAATATGTACAAATTAGTTAATTAACTATTTAGTTAAATATATAATCAATGAGCAACGTATTTCAAGCATTATCTTCTTCTGTGCGAAGAAAAATTTTGGCGTATTTATCAGAAGCGAGCCTCACGGCGGGTGAAATTTCCGAACGTTTCGACATCAGTAAGCCGGCACTGTCTAAGCATTTAAACATTTTGTTGAATGCAGGCGTCATCTCGTCTGAAAAGAAAGGGCAATATGTCCATTACAGTCTGGTAAAGGAAAACCTATTCGCCTCGATGAATGATTTTCTAGCGGATTTTTGCCCGCAGGGTAAGCCATTAAAGATTGAAAGTGCTGAATTAGCGAAGAAGAATACTGATGAAAGTTAGGTCGATAAAATCATAGATTTGACCCAGAAAAATAGGTAAAGGGCTAGACGCCAAATGACGACTAGCCATATCGTTTAAGGTTGCTTTTGCTGACGGCTAAAAAGGAAATGAGCTGTCGCATCGACTGTCTAACAGCGCTTTTAACGCTGTTAGACCTTGCTCGAGACGCTGTTCAGTATTAATCGACATTAACGACAACCGGACATGCCTCGCCTCGCTACCTTCACAACAAAAGAAACTACCGGAACTGACAATAAGGTCACGCTGCTTAGCCGCAATCATAAATTGGTCGAGCGTCCAATAGACCGGTAAAGGCAGCCAAATATGATATCCCGTTGCATCACATGTTATCTCAGGCAATATTTTTCGGGCTAACGCTTGGCGAGAAACCGCCGTTTGGCGTTGCAGTTCGGCCATCTCAAACGCTTGATTTGAATCCACCAACTCCGTTGCCGCCATATAATTTAGGGGGGATGATAGCCAAATATTCGCACGGATATGCGCATTAAGTAGCGCGACCTTTTCGGCTGGTGCCTTAATAAAGCCACAACGCATCGCAGGACTAATAGCCTTGGACAAGCTTGAGATGTGAAAGCTATATTGCGGTGAAAAATTACTAATCGCAGCGACCTTACCTTGATTCAAGAACCCATAGATATCGTCTTCAATCAAATGGATAGCATTTTCATTAATCACTTTCGCGATGTCACGACGTCGCGACTCAGGCATCGTAATACCGGTTGGGTTTTGATGAGATGGCACCACGATAACTAACTTGGGATGCTGCGTTTTTATCACCTCATCGAGCGCTTGCGGGTTCATGCCTTGAGCATCCATCGTTACACCCACGACCTTACGCTCTGCAATATTGGCGATGGCTAAAATCCCCGGGTACGTTAACGCTTCGACCGCAATGGTATCCCCCGGCTCCGTTAATGCATCAACCAGTAACGACAGCGCGTGTTGGGCACCGTTCGTTAACACGGTATTGTCAACGCTGCCGCCATCGAGTCCATATTTTTTAGCCCAATCAACGCCAGCTTGCCGATGTGCTTGATGACCGGAATGCTCGGTATAGCCAATAAGTTGGGCACTGAGTTTCACGGCGACCGACTGATAGGCGCGCTGCAGTGGCTCAATATTTTTGTATAAACACGGTTGCAATATCGAGAAATTAAAGTGCTCGTTATCATCAGTGGGAACAATAGCCTGCGCTAGACTAGTCGGTTGACTGACAAAGGTGCCACGACCAACGAACGATTCCAATCGCCCTTTATCTGCCAACAATTTATACGCTTTAGCGACGGTAACAGGCGTGGTGTTTAGTTCAGTCGCCAGCACGCGATGTGTCGGCAACTTAGCACTAACGGGGTAGTCACCGCTATCAATGCGTTGCTCAATAATCTGCGCGATATTGCTAAATTTTACCCTACTCAACCGTTATTCCTCTCTAATCTCATGATGTCACTGACCAACAATGACCTAGTTTAATCTGTTTTATTAACAAACAAAATAACTTAATTAACCACATTGACATATGTCATTATAACTATTATGTTAATAACCTGTGACTTACTGGTGATTAATTTGGAGATAGACGATGAATATTAATAATGTAGCCTTTATTGGTTTAGGTGTTATGGGTTATCCAATGGCAGGTTATCTTGCCAAAGCAGGCTTTAACACCACCGTGTATAACCGAACCACAGCCAAGGCGGCGCAATGGAGCAAAGACTACGATGGTGCGTTTGAAGAAACACCCAAAAAAGCTGCAAACAATGCCGATGTTGTGGCCTTATGCGTTGGTAACGATCAAGACGTAAGAAGCGTGGTGTTTGGTGATAACGGTGTGTTAGCCGCAATGAAAACAGGGTCGGTATTAATTGATCACACCACCACTTCGGCAGAACTTGCCGAAGAATTAGCGCTAGCTTGTACTGAACGTGATATTCATTTTATCGATGCTCCAGTATCTGGTGGTCAAGCGGGGGCCGAAAATGGCGCGCTCACCATCATGTGCGGCGGTGAGCAAGCCATTTTCGACGCGGTATCACCAGTAATTAATAGTTATGCGAAACAAGCAACATTGCTTGGCGGTCACGGTCAAGGCCAGCGCTGTAAGATGGTTAATCAGATATGTATCGCAGGCGTGCTAAAAGGACTTAGCGAAGCCATTTTATTAGCGCAGAAAGCCGATTTAGATATTGAACAAGTTGTTGATGTGCTTAAGCACGGCGCAGCAGGCTCATGGCAAATGGAAAATCGCGCCGCCACCATGGCAAAGCGAGAGTTTGATTTTGGTTTTGCCATCGATTGGATGCGTAAAGATTTAGGAATATGCCTTAATGAAGCCGCTAAACATGGCTTAGAATTACCGCTGACCAAACAAGTTGATGGTGAATACGAACAACTACAACAGCAAGGTTGCAGTCGTATGGATACCTCGGTATTAATTAAAGCAAGCGAATAGACACGCTAAGCTTCGTTAATAGGGCGTCTTAAAGTATCGCTTGGGCGGCCTTCTTGTACGTTTTACTGATCTTCACTTGCTGTCCACAATCCATCGTTAGCGTCTCGGTATCAATCCCGATAACCTTACTGTTATTAACGACATGAGACTTATGGACTTGAGTGAACTGCGATAATGGTAGCAACTCAATCAGTTGTTTTAGGGTGCTGTTAACCAAAATCATGGTGGTCGCAGACCATAGTTTGACGTAATTACCATAGGCCTCTAGAAAGGTAATATCTGCTAACGCAATTCGCCGTTTTTCACGATCGACCTTAACAACAATGTGAGTGATTTCTGGCACTATTGGCGTGGATGTATTTGCACGCGCCCTCACCTTATCCAAGGCCTGGGCAAAACGTTCAGCAGCAACAGGCTTTAACAAATAGTCGGTGACATCTAACTCGAACCCTGCAATCGCATGCTCTTGATAGGCGCTAATAATGATAACTTGTGGCTTGTTCGCCAATACCTTCAATAGCTCAATACCACTAAGTTGCGGCATATTAATATCTAAAAACAATAAATCAACCGACTCATTCGCCAATAAATTTAGTGCTTCAACAGCACTTAAACATTGAGCAACAACATCGATATCTGGATGTTTATCAAGATGATACAAAATTATTTCATGAGCTAGCGGCTCATCATCAATGATTAATGCCCTTAGCATGGTGTTAGCTCCAGCACGAGATTGGTGCACCAATATTCCCCTTCAATTTGGCTACTGAACTGATGTTTATCTGGGTAGAGTAGCGTTAAGCGGCGGCGTAAATTGTCTAAACCAAGACCACCAGCTGCTGTGTCTTGACTAGCGAAGACCTTGTTTTTGCAATGTAATGTCAGCGTGTTATTGACTAGGGTGACATGAAAGCTCACCTGCGTTGACTCAATCGTCGGTTCAACCCCATATTTAAAGGCATTCTCTAGCACTATAATCAATAATAATGGGGCAATCGTTTGGTTGTTGTCGGATATTGGCCAGACTAGATCGAGGTTGCATCGATCACCGTTTCTTATTTTTTGCAGCGCGATATAGTTTTGTAAGTACGCTAATTCTTGGGCCAAACTCACTTGCGACTTTTGGCCATCATAAACGGTATAACGCAATAAATTAGACAGTTGCATCACTAAATTAGGGGCATCGTCCGACTTTTTTAGCGTGAGGGCGTAGAGACTATTTAACGCATTGAATAGGAAATGCGGGTTAATTTGTTGCTGCAGCATCTTTAGCTCGGTTTGGGTTTGTTGCTCAGAGATAGTCGCTAAGGATGTTGCTTGTTGTTGTTTCTCAAAAGCGAGGATCAGCGGCGTGCTGATCGCTAAGAGTAAGAACATAAATTGATAATTTTCGGCCGAAAAAATCAGATGATCTTCGGAAGGTAGCAAAGTATATGTCGCGATATTAATTGGCAATGACAGTACTAATGAAGCCAATAAAGGCGTCGCTACAATTAGCCAAACTAAGGCGGCTGCAGTAAATGCCAGCATCCCCCGACGTGCTAAAATTTGGCGTATCAGAATATATCGGTTAAATAGATATACCCCACCAACACCGGCCGCCATGATACAAAATTGCCACAGATAATTCATAAATTGGCCAAATGAATTGACGACACGTCCAATATCGACGACGGCATTCAATGGCTGGTTATGCATTGGGAGATCATGGCTAGTAAAAATCCCTGCCACGATTAACGCCCAAATTAGTAGTAGAGATGCGATAACGATATTCAAGGAAAATATGACGGAGATGAACCGCATCGTACGATTCTTTTTACGCACCGTTAAACCACAATGTAAAAACCAAGCCACACTCGCAAACACTGCGAATAGCCATCCTTCGCCGCTAAACGCAAGCCACGGCGCAGTGCTTTCGCTACCCGCCGCCATGAGTATTACCGGATAGGCTAGAAAGCCAGCGCCCCAACCCAATAATGCACGAAAGCGAACAGGATGATTTGCTAACTCATGTCCAACAAACAGCGGCACACTAACAATAAGCTGTTGCAACATTAAATAGCAGTAATCATCGGCACGCTGAAGTGACAACGACAAAAATCGAATATGGGCTTCAAGTAAGACCGCCGCGAGAAGCGCTAGGTGTCTATATATCAGGGATTGGCATTGCGCTTTATCTAGCATCGTAATATCTATTTCAATGACTTATTGTGGTTAATTTATCACTATCAACTGCAATTACAGTTAGTTAATGACGAAATTACCAATTTAGATGATGAAAGTACATCTTTATTGGTTTTAGCCTGTTGTCATTAAAAGAAACCATCTCAACATCCTTATCTGGTGTTAATTGTTAAGATTTTTTAATCTGAAGGCATCTCTCCTCATTTGGATTAAAAGCATGTTAACTATTAAGAACATTACTAAAACATATGCCGATGGCACCAAAGCACTTAACAATATCTCGCTCAATGTCCCTTGTGGCATGATCGGTCTGCTTGGGCCAAATGGCGCTGGGAAGTCGTCATTGATGCGTACATTGGCTTGCTTGCAAACTCCTGATAGCGGCGAGATGATATTTAATGGCATCGACTTAACCCAATCGCCGGAACAACTACGTGAGGTGCTGGGCTATCTGCCTCAATACTTTGGGGTTTACCCACACATGAGTTGTCAGTCGCTGTTAGAGCATATGGCGATTCTTAAAGGTATTGATAGAGTAACGCGTGATCAACAGATTAAGTCATTATTAGAGCTTACTAATTTAACCAACGTCGCGAACAAGAAAGTCGCGACCTTTTCGGGGGGGATGCGCCAGCGCTTTGGTATTGCGCAGGCCTTGCTTGGTGACCCCCAAATTATCATTATGGATGAACCAACAGCGGGGCTAGACCCTGTTGAACGCGAGCGATTACACAACCTTTTAGTCGCCATCAGTAAAGAAAAGTTAGTGTTGCTCTCAACGCATATTGTTGAAGACATCGAAAACCTATGTCATCACGTCGCTTTAATCTTAAAAGGAAAAATTATTGATAGTGCAGATGTGAAATCGCTGATTGCACCATTGGACGGCTGTATTTGGCAAACACACAAGGAACCTGGGGCAGGTGAAAATGTACAGGTCATCAGTAAAAGCTATCGATTCGGCGAGCCTTCACTGCGTATTTACAGCAAGACACAACCAAGTAGCGACGCCATATCGGTTGAAGCTACGCTCCAAGATCGCTATTTCTTCGAGCTAATGACGCAGGAGGCAAGCTAATGTTATTGGTCAATGAATGTCGATTTTTCATCCGCCAGCCTTTGGTGCAACTAAGTTTCTTACTCATGCCGTTATTTGCTTATATGCTCACCGCTGGCATGAGTCCTGACAGTGCTGGCGCCACAGTACAATTACAATTGAACCAAATGGCTCTATTACTGTTAGCACTTCCTGTCGTTGTGGCAGCGCTATCACCGATCATTCTATTAAGGGATAAATCGGCGAATATGGATGAACTGATCGGTTGCACGCCCCTTTCAAATGGTCATCGCTGGCTATTGCGTTACGGCGCATTAACGTTGCTAACGCTAGCCTTGTTTATCTTGAGTTTCACCGTTATGGCGCTTTCTTATTCAATATCATTAGGCTTTGAGCTTGAATTCTTTTACATCACTATGACTAATATTGTGCAATTAGTATTGCCGAGTATTCTATTCTTTGCGGCCATCGCATTGTGCCTAACAATGCTTTGGCATAACGCGATGCTCATTTATGTTGGCTTTACCATTTTTGGCATTGGCTATTTAGTGCTTGCGAGCATGACTGGTTCGCCAATACTTGCTGGTAGCAGCGTGATCAGTCCAACACTTTATCAGTTGATGATGTGGGGCGATCCCTATGGCATAAGTGCTGTGCTAGATAAACTAAACTCACCAATGCCGTTTTCTAATATCGAACTGTTAGTTAATCGTCTGGCTTACTTACTGCTTAGCACCATCTTAGTCTTTATCGCGTTAACCATGGTCACAAAAGAAAAAACCAGTCGAAAGAAAATCAACACCGCGCACCAGCCATCTACGCCATCGTTTTTAGGAGAAACATTAGCGAAAACGTCTTTAGGTCAATTGTTTAAAGTGTCATTTTTAACCTTAATAAAGAATAAGATAAACCTTGTTATTATCACTACCTGGCCGTTATTGATTTTCAATGAGGTGTTATCAGGTATTAACTACGCCGAGCCGATGACGACCCTATCAGCGAATAGTATCGATGCCTTAAACCGAGTCGCTTTTGACTTATTACCAGTCGGTGGCGCATTGATGGTCGCCCTATGGAGCTGGATGATTTGTTCACGCGATAAGCAAACCAACATCGCAGAACTCATCGCGGCGACAAAGACCAGCAATAAGAGCTTAATCTTATCGCAACTCATGACTTTGTGGTCATTCGTTATAACACTGATAATACTCACTTTTATTGGAAGTAGCATCGCTGAGATATTTGCCGAGAGTCAATGGATACTTAGTCATTATTTAATACAGCTGGCATTAAATCTCGTTCCATTGTTATTGTTGGGCACGATATTTATTAGCTTCCATCACATCTTTCGCACCTCCCTTAGCGCTGGATTAATGATGATCGCCGTACTATTAGTTAAGTTCACCCCGATCACCACAACCCTTGGCCTTACACACACGTTGTGGAATATCGCCGATACACCACTGCAAGCGCCTGATAATTATTGGGGGTATAGTGCTAGTGGATCGGTTTATTTTCCTTACATTGCGGTATGGCTATTTGCAAGCTTGAGTATGCTGATGATTGCCATTCATCGCAGCCACCGTGGTACTGGCATCGATTTTAAACCCCATCACAACATGCCAAAACGCACACTGATCTCTTTGCTATTAACGGCCATCACCGCAATCAGTTTGCACATCACTTTAATCAGCGAAAAACCGCTGTTAAGTTCTGACAAACGAGAAGCGTGGAAAGCTCAATATGAGAAAAAATACAGTCAATGGCAATTAGAATCACAGCCCAGCGTTGTACATATTGACTCGCACGTTGATATTTATCCAGACCAACAACAAGCAAATTTCAGTCTTAAATATACCCTTGAAAATCGGACCGATAATGCAATAGAACAGGTGCTAGTCGGTCGTTACGGTAACTATCATTTCGATAATATCGCGATCGATGGCGCAAGCTTATCAATGCTAGATACTGCGCTTAATCAAGCTGTTTTCACGCTCTCATCAGCCTTATTACCAGGTGAACAGCGGACAATGCATGCCAAGGTTAACTTCGAACAATCACAGCTTTGGCCACATCGTTCACATCAGGTTGTTAAGGAAAAATTTACTTATTTACGTGCGATCCCATTGCTGCCTACGGTTGGCTATCAATCGAGTTATCAGCTCACGGATCCGCAGTTACGCAGCAATTATGATCTTCCGACGGTTGAGCAACAACTCCCTTCAACTTTCGTCACCAGTGAAGACGAGACCAATGCCTATACTTGGGCGACATTAAGTTCGGTTGTATCAACTAAAGTGGGGCATCATGTCATTGCTCAAGGTAAGTTAGTTGAGCAATGGCAGGATAAGCAGCGTGCGTATTTTAAATTTCAGACGGGTGAACCTATTCGCGCGATTCCTAGCTGGGTCTCAGTCCCTTTTTCGGCAACCACTCAACAGGCCAATGGCATTACACTTAATGTCTACGCCCCTTTAAAGAACGAAGCAACGCAGCTACATCTCGATGCGATGGCAGATACTATCGCGTGGTTCACCAAGCATGTAGTTCCCTATCGCGCCAACCAATTACACATAATTTCAGCGCCAGACGATGGGCCAAGTGGTTATGCGCTGCCGCAAATTATGCTTGTAAGCGACAAATTAGCCTTTAGAGCAACTCCTACTCCTAACGCCGGTTTTGACCAACGCTATCGCCGCGCTGTTCACGAAACGGCACACCAATGGTTTGGTCATGATATCGGTAATGGCACGCCATTAGACCGCTCATTTTTAATTGAATCATTAGCGAAATATGTAGAGCTCGTATTGATTGAACAGTACCAAGGGCCTGAAGCAATGCAAGCGCTAGTTGCTTATGAGCAGCAACGCTTTGACAATGCCAATCGCAATAATTACAACGCACCACAGGCACTTATTGATGCGACACAAACACATGATATCTACTCGCGTGCAACACTCGTGTTCGCAACGTTACGTCAGGCCATCGGCGATCAACCAATTAGCGACGCACTCAAAGCACTATGGTCAGCGCATGCGTACCCTAAAACACCCGCGACATCGATCGACTTTGTCCACGCGCTCAAGGGGAAAACACTCGCTAAACACCATCAGCTAATCGACCAGTTATTTTTAGGGTTACCGTTAATATCAAGCGAGTAGGCATTGACGTCAAATGATCGTAAGATAGTTAACCGTTTGATAACTGCCCTAAAAGAAGTGATTCATGGCTACTATTTCGCTGGATGTCGTTAAGTCATTGGTTAACTACTTAACCATAAAGGGCATAGATCGCCAATCATTGCTGAACGCGATAGACACCAGCGAGCAGCAGCTCAATCAATCTGGCGAACTCATTGATGCCAATTGCTACGAAGCCTTATACCAACTGGCTGAGCAGCAATTGGGTAGCACCCATATCGGCTTTGATTTCGGTCAGATCATCGAAGCCGATCGCTGGGGGTTACTTGGCTATATTGCTTTCACTTCCCCTTCCCCAAAGGCCGCGATTGCGAATCAACGTAAGTATCAAACGTTAGCGGGGGATATCGGCGCACCATTGCAGCAATCAATCGGTGACAATATCATTCTAAAGTGGATGCCCAGCTATCGATGCAGCCATCATATTAGTGAAGAGATCATCAGCAGCTGGGCGGCGATGGCCAACAAGCTAAGCAATAACAATATTGCTCCCGCGGCGATATATTTTAGTCATCCTCCACAGGCTGAGATTAGGTTGTACCAGTCATTTTTCGGTTGTGAAGTGCATTTCAGCGCCGATTTTAATGGTATTGAGATTGAACGCTATCAACTTGATACCCCCTATGTTCGCCACGAGCCGGAAATATATCACCTACTTTGCCAGCAGGCAGACAAGCGATTAAACCATCTGGTCGAGAAGCTGCCAGTGGAGATTATTACCCAATACATTGCTAATCAATTGCCTCACGGCGTGCCAGAAATCGAAGAAGCGGCGCAAAACCTTCAGATGAGCGTGCGTACACTACAGCGTAAACTTAGTGAACATCAATTAACCTTTAGTGGTCTCATTGACAGCATTCGCCAAGCGCTAGCGATCAGCTATTTAACCAACACAGATACTAAAATTATCTATATATCACAGCTACTTGGGTTTTCTGAACAAAGTGCATTTCAGCGTGCGTTTAAGCGTTGGACTCAAACAACACCCAAACAGTTTAGAACTGATAACCACCAAAACTGACCGAGTATGCCAACTACTTGGCATCTCAAGTCACTACTTCTTGCTGCTCCTGTCCTATATTACATATTCAGTGAATTTAGCGATGAGGCAGCATGAACGGTAGTGAAATAACGGGTTTTCAATGGGGGCTGAATCTTGTACTCGCCAGCATGGTACTGGGCGTTGCGCTCAATATACATTGGCGTGATTTTCAAGCGGTACTTAAGATGCCTCGCGCCATTATCGCAGGATTATTCGCGCAGTTTCTCGCATTACCCGCCATAACGACCGGATTGACTTTGATACTCGAGTTACCAGCGGGGATCGAACTTGGCATGATCCTCGTGGCGTCCTGCCCTGGCGGCGCGATTTCTAATTTCATCACCCAACTCGCCAAAGGAAATACCGCGCTATCGATTGCGATGACGGCAATGGCCAGCTTATTGGCTATTGTTATGCTACCCGCCAACTTTCTTTTTTGGTCGCAAGTAAATCCTGTAACGGCGAGTATGCTTAACGCGATAGAAGTAAGTGCTAGTGGATTAATTATTAATTTAATCATGGTGTTAGCTGTACCACTGGCATTGGGGTTATTCATTCGGCACCAATGGCCAGCAATGGCAGTGTTATTTCATCGTCTGTTGAAAGTCACCAGCGTGTTCGCCTTGCTGATGTTTATTATTGTCTCTGTGTTACGTCATCACGACGCCTTTATATCACAATTTAGCCTGATGTTTGGCGTGGTGTTATTGCACAATGCCATCGCTCTTTTACTCGGTTACCTTGCAGGAAACTCAGCCAAACTAGCACCGAGAGACATTAAGGCCACCACCATCGAAGTGGGAATGCAAAATTCTTCATTAGCTATCGCGATTGTCTTTACCCAATTTAGTGGCGAAGCTGACATGGCGTTGATTTGTGCCTTTTGGGGCACTTGGCATATTGTCTCGGGGCTATTGATCGCGTTCGTTTTAAGCCGTTGGCAATCACCATCGCAGCAGGCCGCGTCATGAGAGTATTAGTCACAGGGGCGGCGGGCAGCTTAGGTCGCAAATTGGTGGAACATTTAATAAGTGATAAATCGATTAGTGTGTTTGCGACCGATATAAAGCCTAACCCTTTCAGTAAGCATGAGAACTTATGCTACAAAACCTTTGATTTACGAGCCCCCGAACTAGCGCAATGGTTAGTGGCCATTGAGCCAACGAGCGTTGTTCACCTTGCGTCAGTGCTGCAACTATCGCCATCATTAACTCGCGATATTGCCTATCAGATTGATGTTGTCGCGACGAAAAATTTGCTTGAAGCAAGTGTCAGCTTAGGCGTTGAGAAATTCATTATTACCACCAGCGGCGCGGCTTACGGTTATTATCCACAAAATCGCGACATCATTACCGAGCAACGTCAAACGTGTGGTAATCAAGACTATTTTTATTCGGCGCATAAAGCCGAAGTGGAACGCCTAATGGCGCAGTATCGCGTCAACAATCCACAACTCAAACAAATAGTCTTTCGTCCCGGTGCCATCTTAGGGCCGGAATTTGAAGGGCCAGTCGTTAACTTGTTTCAACAGAAAATAATCACGGGCGTTCTCGGTTATCCAGCACCGTTCAATTTTATTTGGTCTAGCGATGTCGTTGCTTTAATCACTGAAGGATTGTCCAGTGACGTGACTGGCGAGTTTAATGTTGCCGGCACTGGTTCACTTAGCTTACGCCAGATTGCGCAGCGACTAAATAAGCGATATTTAGCGCTGCCAGAATGGTTAATTAAAGCGGTATTAACCATCGCCAAACCACTGGGACTGACGCAATATGGTCCTGAACAAGTCAAGTTTATTAAATACAGACCAGTGTTAGATAACACCAAATTACAAGCCTATTTTAATCATCAATTGCGCTATAACAGCTCACAAGCGCTCGATGCTTTTTTGCAGTCCATGGAGCAAAAGTCATGACATTATCCACTCGTTTATTACTCCTTATTATTGTAGGCATGGCGCCAATGGTACAAGCCACCACGATGCAAGTGAACGATCACATTGGCAAGCCGCTAGCCAATGTGATGGTGATGCAAACGCCGTTAGTTGGCCACACGCTTGATACATCAGACATGGGCTACCCGCCCGAAAAGACCGTTAACTTCTCAGACGCCTCCTTTACGCTATTTACCAATCATAATGGTCAAGTAACCTTCAATCATTATAACGATCAACGAGTAAGAATAAGATTGCGCGCACCGGACTTTCAAGATGTCACGGTAGAGCTCAATAAAGATCAAGATAAAACCATCACCATGACCCTCATTACCGATCCATTGGCGCTAGCCCAATCACGTCCGGCCAACACGTGGTTGGCGGCTCTCGATTTAGGGGAAGATCCTGCGCTGAAACAGCATTACGTGATGCAATGTGGCTTTTGCCATCAACAAGGCTCGCACTTTTTTCGCCGGCCGCGAGCGCAAGAAGACTGGCAAGATATCATCTATCGCATGGTGGGTTATGGCTCTCGCTTACATGACGAGGCACAAGAGCAATTGCCACAACTGTTGGCGTCAGGTTACAAGGACATTTACGATAACCCACAAAAAATACCGACCGGCACACCGTGGACCAATGCCTTACAAGGCGTTGAAATTAGCGAATGGCCGATTGGTGATGCATTCTCACAAATGCATGATTTATTGTTTCACTCTAACGGCTTAGTCTATGTCGGTGACAACTTGCAAGATCGTCTTTATGAAATCGATCCCACCAGCGGTAAATTTGTCGTTTATAAATTAAAGCGCGAACCCGACGACAAACACGGTGGCTTAATGGCTAAGCGTCTAAGCAGCTTTCCAAAGCACGATTCTTATTCGGGGATTCACTCACTGGCGGAATCGCCAGTGGATGGTCATATTTTTATTACCACCTCATATCAACAGCGATTGGTAGAATTCAATCCGGTGAGTAAGGCATTCACCAATCACAAAATGGATGATGGATATTACCCCCACACCATCCGGGTCGACCAACAAGATCGAGTATGGTTTACCATGGCGCTATCAAACCAAGTGGCAATGTTTGAGCGCCGTCAGCAAAAATTCACGATGTTTGATTTGCCCAGTCGCGGTCTGCGAGAAGACCTCACCGTTGGTAGCATGGGGGTTATCTTAAAACTCATGGATTGGGGGCTGCCACTGGCTAACCTGTTCTCGATTGATGAGCAATCAACTGGTGTACCGCTGCCCTATGGTATCGATATCACCCCCAACGGTGATATTTGGTTTGCGCGTCTGCATGCCGACTCCATTGGTAAAATTGATGGCAAGACATTGGCATTAACGATGATCGACACCCCGTTTCTTGGTCCACGTCGTCTGCGTAGTGATTCGCAAGGCAATCTATGGATAGCTGCTTTTCCAGAATCGATGGTTGTTAAATATAATCCCGTTAAACAAACCTTTACCAATTATCCGCTGCCCGTTATTCCGCTAGGAAGTGAAACCCCATACTCCCTCAATGTCGATAAAAATCGTGACATTGTGTGGGTAAACGGCAACACCTCAGATGCACTGTATAGCTACAACATTGGCGATAATAAATGGACCCATTATCCACTGCCCAAGCGTGTGTCCTTTACCCGCGATGTTGAGATTGCGCCCAATGGCGATGTCTATACCACTAATTCAAGCTTCCCAAGCTGGCATATTGAAGATGCGCAGCCAACGTTGATCCGATTAGCTAGAAAACGGCCAGCACATGACGAACGTTAACCGCTATTCGCTGCCGCTGTTTTTGCTGTCTTGTTTAATGGCATTTATCGCCGGACATATCGTCAACTACAGCATTATTTTTCTATCATTAGCATGGTTCGACTCTCATGCGATGGCAGGGCTTGGCTATGGTTTATGTTTTGGGCCAACGGTTATTTTAGGCTGGTTTGCTGGGGTGTATTGCGATCGATATTCGCCGCGGCATGTGCTGCTGATCAGTCAAAACAGTTTTTTCATTAGCCTATTACTACTCTATTTCGCCCTTGATGCTGCAAACCAGTTTCAAGCGCCGTTGTTATTATTGGCGGCGCTATTCTCTGGCATAGGCTGGTCATTTGTGGCCCCTGCGCGCTTTTCGACATTACCATTTTATGTTAATCGCGATAAATTGGCAGGTGCTGCGATTATCTTAAACCTGATGGTCATGGCGGGCTTTGGCGCTGCACCAATTATTCTAAAATTGATTAAGGTAACTTACGGTTGGGAGCAGGTGTTAATCATCGCCGCAATCCTCTTTGCATTATCGAGCCTGTTATTGCTGCCATTATCATTTCAATTTAAAGCAAAACCTGCAGCAACTGCACTGGCAGAAATCCGTGACAGTCTCACTTATGTTCGAGACTCCGATGCGTTAAAACAGTTGCTGGTGTTATCGATGATTGTCTTTTTACTAATGGGGCCGATGCAGGTCATCTTACCGACCATTTCACAACAAAACCTCGGCATTGATGAAACAGCTCAGGGCTATTATTTAAGCTTAATTGCCATTGGATTAATCATTGGCGGCGTGTTTGCGATGGTGGTAAAAAATATCTCGAGAGCGGGCGTTAATATATTTATTGGGGTGTTGGTCGCGGGGATTTGTCTCTATTTTCTGGCAGCGGCAACAGCGCTTAGCCTATCGGTCATCATATTGTGTGTTGCTGCTGCCAGTGGCGGTTTTGCGATTAGCTTTATTGTCGCAGGATTACAGGCATTATCGCCAGACCATTATCGCGGCCGGATCATGAGCCTCTACAGCATGATTAGCCAATTTATCCCAGCACTCGGCGGTATTATCGCCGGACAGCTGGCACAGTTGTATTCCCCGGTATTTGCAATGAAGATGGTGGCGCTATTAATTATGGTGACCGTTGTCATGAGCGCCTTATCATTTGGTACGATTCGCCGGTTAAAGAGGTTTTAATATGTTTGAACAGTTTCGCGGCAAGACAGTAGTGATCACCGGCGGTGGCGGCGGGATAGCAGCATCACTCATCGATATTCTTAGCACGAGCGGCGCTAACATTGCGGCGCTTGATCTCAACATTGACTCGCTAACGGCAACCGACACGCTGTTACCAATAAAAGTAGATATTACCGACCAACACGCCCTAGCCCACGTTATTAGTAATGTGATTGCACGCTTTGGTCATATCGATTACTTATTCAATAATGCGGGAATTACTCATATGAGCCGCTTTTGTGATACTGACAGTGCGTTGTTTGACGCCATCATGGCGGTAAATTTTAGCGCTAGCGTTAATATTACCCGTTTATGCTTACCACACTTAAAACAGAGCCGCGGTCAGATCATCGCGATATCCAGTGTCGCAGGGTTCGCACCGCTCTATGGGCGCAGTGCATACAGTGCCAGTAAACATGCGATGGAAGGTTTTTTCAAATCATTAGCCAGTGAAGTTGCCGACGATGGCATTAGCGTATTAGTGGTTTGTCCTTCATTCGTCAAATCAAGACCCGAGCTTACCGCGCAAGTAAATACTGGTGTTTCGTCACCCGGCGCCACAAAGAAGAGCACCAGCGGCCAACAGATCGCGCCGTATGCTGCTGCACTCAAAATAATTAATGCCGTGTTATCACGTCGCTCAACGCTCTATTTGGGGCGGATTTCTATCATCGCTTATTGGTTGTTTACTTTGCTGCCGAGCATGTACATCAAAGTCATGACCAAAGGAGCAAAGCAAGAGTTTGAATAGCTCCTAGTGACTTGTGGTCAGTTTAAATTTAGCCCAATAATCCCATGATTAGTATCCAGCTACCTAAGACCGTCTTTAACACCTTAGTTGAAAATAGCTGGCTAATGCTCTTGGCCAGCACGCCACCGATGATTGCTGCTGGACCAGCGAACATCACGACACTCCACACGACATCGCTATCGGCAGCGAAATGCACTGGACTGGCAGACCAGACAGTAATCGCAGTAACCACCACAGCGCTAGCAATCGCCATCGCGGTATCAAAGCCACGAAATATTAAATACAGCACCAACATCTCACCCACCGCAATCGATAACCACGCAGTGAATAAGCCGCCAAAATAACCAATCGCCAACAACACAAGATAATCATACCAATGCAATAAATTATGGTGGTTGGCCTTTATTTTCACTAAATGAACTTGGGTAAGTAACGCGACGCCAAAGATAATCGAGAACAGACTAAACGAGTGATTAAGCGAACTAGGGGCGTTAACCAGACCACCATAAGCAGTCCACAAACCTAAGACTGCACATAATCCGGTAACAATAATAATCGGTATAAACGCTGCCCATCGCCGATCTTCACGGTGCTGATGGCGATAATGAAGAGACCACGTTATTGCGCCCGCTGTCATGCCAAAACATTGAATGGCAAAACTACTCGCTAACGCCTCTTGCTCACTGAAGCCGAGCTGAGAAAATACCGGAATGAATACGATACCACCGCCGGCCCCCGATAGGTTTGCAAAAATTGCACCCACCATACCGAGTAAGCTGCTTAAACCGCTTATCACAATATTACCCAACACATATTGTTGCGTGTTAGCGTATAACAGCCAGACAATGACGATAAATAAAGGGATTACCTTTAATTGAAAATGAACGAATCGCTTGGGTAAACGGCGCAATATAAGTTACAACTAAACGTGAGTATAATGAGCTTAGTTTAATCGAAAAGCAGCTAAATTTACAAACTACAGTGGTGTAACTCTTCATTATGAATTGCTACCGTCAATAATTTCCTATTAGCGTTAGTTTTCGATTACACTATCAACTTACAATTGATAAAAGGAATAGTCGCGTTGAAAAAGCATTTCATTTTTTTATTACTAACCATCATGACCTCTCTTTCTGCTGTGGCTCAACAACAGATATTAGCGGTGACAGAGCATAGCGCGCTGCAATATATGGATGGTGATAGAATTAGCGGCAAAGGCACTGAAGCAGTTAGGGCGGTATTAAATAAGGCTAAGCTTGATTACAAGATTAAGATATACCCATGGGCTAGAGCTTACTCGATAGCGAGCAATCAAGAAAACGTATTAATTTTTTCGATGGTGCGCACCCCGCAGCGAGAACAGCATTTCAAATGGGTTGGCGAGCTACTTGAATCCGATTATCAATTTTATCGCCTTAAGCGTCGTGATGATATCGTTATTAACTCGATCGAAGATACTCGAAATTATAGTATTGGCGCTGTTCGCAGCTCGATCATCCATCAAACATTAGCCTCAAGAAATTATCACAGTCTAAACCTGGTGGCTAATATTGATATCAACCTTAAGAAACTGCAAATGGGCCGGCTTGATCTCATGATTCATCAGCCGGGCTACTTCGAAAAGCTATGTGCTAGAAACGGTATTGATCACAATCTCTTCGAGCCAATATTAAGCTTTAACTATGTCAATCAGGGACTATATATGGCTTATAGTAACTTAACCGATGATGCTATCGTTAACCAAACGCGGACAGCTTTTGACGAACTAAAGACAGCTGGAGTCATTGATAAAATAATGAGCCTTGAACAATAAACTTATCAATACATATGAAGTAAACCATATTTCTCATGCTTAACCATGGATGGTTAATACTCTTGCCATGTGAAAGATGACTTAGTTTAATCGCAAAAATAGCCAAACTTGCTAGCGTAAACTACAATTATCTAGCCTTGTTTTTTATGTTCTCAGATATTTAATTAAGTTTAAAAATCTCATCGATTTGAGGAAGAATAGTGTTAATTAGAACGATGATTATACTTGTAGTGATAATGCTACACAGCAATGTATTAGCCAAGTTACCCCACATCACCGTTGTAACAGAGAATAGTGCTATTCAATACATGAAAGATGGCAAAGTTCTTGGACCAACCACTGAGCTGATAAGGGCCATGTTAACCAACACAGGATTCACTCACGATATCACTATTTATCCGTGGGCTCGTGCCTACGCTATAGCCCAAAAACAGCCTAACGTCTTAATTTATTCAATGGTGCGCACACCAGAGCGAGAACCTCTTTTTAAATGGGGGCGTGAGTTACTTAATGCCGACCTTCAAGTCTACCGCCTCAAGACGAGAGTTGACGTAACACCAAAATCTCAGAGTGATATGAGAAATTATACGATGGGCGTTGTACGCAGTTCGATCGTACACAAAACGCTACAAGATAAAGGCTTTACTAACTTGCATATCGTTTCAAAAATAGAGATTAACCTTAAACAATTAGTGTCGGGCAAACTCGATCTGTTTGTCCACCGTTCGGGCTATTTCGAAGCTTTGTGTCAACGAAATGGGATTGACCCGGATCTGTTCGAGGCTGTTCTTCCTTTCAACTACATCAACAACGGTTTATATTTCGCCTTTAGTAAACAAACGTCAGACGACGTCGTCCGAAGCGCGAATGCCGCATTCGACGAGCTAAAAAAACAAGGGCTCCCCCAAAAGCTTTTGCCTTCACGCAGTGAAAAGTAAACGTTAACCAATCTTTCCTTCATCGCAATTGACGTTGTGATAGTTTTTTAATATTTCTTGAGCAACTTCACTCAACACATCAGCCCCAAGCACTCTATGTTCGCTGCGCCGTGCATAATGATGACTAAACAAGCGCATGGCATGAGCGACACCGACAGGTAAAATGTGGCTGGCATCGTAATCGAAATAATCTTTACCGATACCATTGGTGAAACATACACATAGCGAGGTTCGTAGGTCGCTGCTAATGGCACTGGTGATACCGTCAATAACACCTTACATTGTGGGTTTACCTGTTTTAACTTATCGAGTAATTCAACCAGACCGGAGTAGACCTCTTGATAACTATAGTTTTTAAAGTGATACAACGATTCATCAAACGTCCCGCCACGACGCCGGGCGCGATAGGCAACACAGCGCCATCACTTCTTCTAATCCATGTTTCCGTCAGTCCTAACGTAAACACGAACACCTCAGCGCTTAAAAAGAGCGCCTGAGTATCTCGGACTGGCAGCCCATTAACGGCTCCCCATAACCCGATTGCAGAAACCGTCGGATTGTTCAAATAGAATTGTGGCTGCTCGTGTTGTGCTTGTTTTGCAAAGTAGATAACATCCGAATGGAAACCACCAAAATGTAATATCGGGATTTCAAGGATATGTTCCCGCGAAAAGTATCGCGTTAACTCGTCCGTCACGTGATTACTAATCACCATGTCGATCTTATCCACCCCAACACCAGACGCGAGTATTTCTAAACGTTAACTCGCTTGCGCATTATTAATGTCGACACCAATCACATCAGCAATCTCTAGCAACGAAAACGCCAACCTATTCACCAGCTGGGATACCTGCCAGTTCCCATGGACAACAATGTTCATCGAGTTTATCTTTCTTTACTTCATTGGCATACTGTATCTAAAAGATACCAATATAGTTTATTAACGGTAAAAATATTGCAGCGAAATAATCTTAAGCAGTGGATTCTAATTCAAATAGTTGTTCAACATTCACATCAAAATAAACCGCTAGTTTTAGTGCAATCACCACCGACGGTGTAAATCGTCCGGTTTCAACCGTGCTAATTGTTTTACGTGATACTCCAATAGCATCGGCTAAGTCTTGCTGCGACAGATCACGCTTGCGCCGATATTTGGCAAGGTTGTTTTCTAATTGATACTCAATCATTGTCTGCCCTCAGCAAATACCAGACCGTAATAGAGTAGGAAAAACTAATCACACTGAAAATCAATGAAATAAAATCCTTTAAATCGAGCGATGGCAGAGCTTCTGTAATAAAATCGGCCCCAATAAAGGCTCCAAGCAAAGTAATTCCGAGTACGCCTAGGCAATACTTGTGCGCTTGATTGCTCACATAATGTAAGTATTCATCGTGAAAATTACCAAACCAATAAGCCTGACGACTAACATTAACATTTAGTGTCTTTACGACAGCCACGATCATGTAAATAAAAAAAGTAACAAAAATGAGAGCATATAGACCCTGAGCCCATACTTCATCATTGAACCACTGATAAACAACATCTTCAATCACACGGTGAAAAAATAACAATCCGACCATAAAACTACCAACAGCACATCTCTTCAAAAAATTTAGCTCAACATTAGGGTCTAGCTGCGAGGTATTTTCCATTCTCTACTCCTTAATTTAATCATTGTCATTTTTTAAAAAATATATCACCGTGCAACCATAAGTAAGCATTAGCATAAATAAAACTAACGCCATCAAGGCCGTTAAGTGAGAGATACTAACTTCGTCCGTTAAATAACCTGTCGCAACAAAAGCTGACGCAACAGCGATAGTCAAAACAACGACGCAATGCTTGTTCGCTTGCGCGCCAACATAACTGAAATATTCATCATTCACTTTCCTTGTTTTATTAGAAACAAACCTAAAAAAACCGAACAAACGAAACCTTAAGGTGTCAAATGACACCTTAAGGTTACACAACAAATCAAAAAATACAAGTTAGGCACAAAAAGACTCACGACAAATCAACCAATACACTGACTGTTGGGTGGAAACTAGTCTCTTAAGGCAGTACGCAGGGCAGGTATAGCGAATTCGATTTACACATTAAAACACTCTACAATCAAACAAGACGTTTCTAGATAGTCAATAATGGTTTGCCTTGGAGAGTTAGTATGTATATTAAATTAATGCTCATATTCTTATTTTTTACTCATTCTCCCGTCATTTTTGCCACGACTGCCGATGATATTTCAATCGTAACGGAGACTAGCTCTTTTGCTTTTTCAGAAGGTGATGAGGTCAAAGGAACTGGTACTGAGTTAGTCAGGGAGGTAATCGAATCAGCAGGTCTATCCTATAAAATCAGCATATTACCTTGGGCTCGAGCCTATCGTGACGCGACAACAATACCCAATACACTTATTTATGCACTGTCTCGCACTCAAGAGCGAGAAAATAAATTTCACTGGGTGGGTAAAATTCTCGCTCTAGACTATAAATTTTACCGTTTAACATCTCGTCGCGATATTGTCGCCAGCGACCTTAACTCATTAAAAAAATATAAAGTTGTGGTTAACCGCAGCGATATCGCCGCCCAATTTTTAGAGCGACAAGCATTCAAAAACATCTTCTACGCCAGTAGCCTTGAGCTAGAATTAAAATTAATGCTCGCCTACCGAGTCGACCTAATGATATTAAGTGCCAACGGTCTCAAACAAAATTTAGGAACCGTCAATATCGACCCTGCCCAGCTAGAACCGATATTTGATATTGATGAAATATCTACGTCTACCTATATGGCGTTTAGTAAACAAACCCCAATACATATCGTTGAAAAAGCCAGAAAAGCCTACACTGAAATAGTACGTGACGGTCGCTACCAAAAGATTATGGCATCGCGCTTGTAGCAAATATCGCAAGCACAAAAAAAGCGCCCTAAGGCGCTTTTTTAACATTAACCAAGGAAGGATTAACCTTTCTTACGAACCATTTCTAGGACACGAAGCTGAGCAACGGCGTTTGCTAATTGCTTAGCAGCCTCTGCGTAGTCTATGTCACTACCAAGTTTGTTAATGTTTTCTTCTGCAAGACGCTTAGCTTCAACAGCTGCGTTCTCATCAAGGTCTTCGCCACGAATAGCAACATCAGCAAGGATGTTAACTGTCGAGGGTTGAATCTCAAGGATACCGCCAGAAAGGAAGATAATCTCTTCCTCGCCGTTCTGTTTAACTAGGCGTACCATGCCGGGCTTGATGCTCGTTAATAGTGGCGCGTGACCAGGCATAATGCCTAGTTCACCCGCTTCACCAGAAACTTGAACAGATTCAACGCGACCGGAGAAGATTTGCTCTTCTGCGCTCACCACATCAAGTTGTACAGTCATAGCAGCCATAGTTGCCTCCTAAGCGATTAAAGCTTGTTTGCTTTCTCAACAGCTTCGTCGATGCTACCAACCATGTAGAACGCTTGTTCTGGTAGGTTGTCGTATTCGCCAGCAAGAATGCCTTTGAATCCAGCGATAGTATCTTTTAGTGAAACGTATTTACCAGGTGCACCGGTAAAGATTTCAGCTACGAAGAATGGTTGAGATAAGAAACGCTCAACTTTACGAGCACGGGTTACGGTTTGCTTATCTTCTTCAGATAGCTCATCCATACCTAGGATCGCAATGATGTCTTTAAGCTCTTTATAACGCTGAAGGTTTAATTTAACACCTTGAGCAATGTCATAATGCTCTTGACCAACAACTAGTGGATCAAGTTGACGCGAAGTAGAATCTAATGGATCGATTGCCGGGTAAATACCACGAGAAGCGATGTCACGAGAAAGTACAACAGTTGCATCTAAGTGAGCAAAGGTAGTAGCAGGAGACGGATCGGTCAAATCATCCGCAGGTACGTATACCGCTTGGATTGAAGTGATAGAACCCTTCTTAGTAGAAGTGATACGCTCTTGTAATACACCCATTTCTTCAGCAAGTGTAGGCTGGTAGCCTACTGCTGATGGCATACGACCAAGAAGTGCAGATACTTCTGTTCCGGCTAGTGTGTAACGATAGATGTTATCTACGAAAAATAGTACATCTAGTCCTTCGTCACGGAATTTTTCAGCCATAGTCAAACCAGTTAACGCTACGCGTAAACGGTTTCCTGGAGGCTCGTTCATTTGACCGTAAACTAACGATACTTTATCAAGTACGTTAGATTCGTTCATTTCGTGGTAGAAATCGTTACCCTCACGAGTACGCTCACCAACACCAGCAAATACAGAGTAACCTGAATGCTCGATCGCGATGTTACGGATCAATTCCATCATGTTTACTGTTTTACCAACACCAGCACCACCGAATAAACCAACTTTACCACCCTTAGCGAATGGACAAACTAGATCGATTACTTTGATACCAGTTTCTAACAAATCGTTAGAGTTAGCTTGCTCTTCGTACGAAGGAGCTTCGCGATGGATTTCCCAACACTCGTCTTCGCCGATAGGGCCAGCTTCATCGATTGGCTCACCCAGTACGTTCATGATACGACCAAGAGTCTTCTGACCCACTGGTACCATGATTGGACGACCACTGTTTTCAACATTTAGGCCACGACGTAAACCGTCTGATGAACCCATGGCGATAGTACGAACTAAGCCACCGCCCAGCTGCTGCTGAACTTCTAACACTAGATTGTAACCTTCGTTGGTTACTTTCAGTGCGTCATATACTTTAGGAACCGAATCTTGTGGGAATTCAACATCCACAACTGCGCCGATTACCTGTACAACATTACCTAAACTCATGATTATTCCTCAAAGTTTATTAAACCTATGCTTAAACTACCGCGTTATACGGCCGAAGCGCCAGCTACAATTTCACCCAATTCTTGAGTGATTGCCGCTTGACGAGCTTTGTTATAAACAAGCTGTAATTCGTCAATCAAGTCTGATGCGTTGTCTGTGGCGCTTTTCATTGCCATCATACGTGAAGCCATTTCACTGGCAACATTTTCCACAACACCTTGATAAACTTGAGACTCTACGTAGCGCACTAGCAGAGTATCTAACAACTCTTTAGCGTCTGGTTCGTAGAGATAATCCCAGTGATGAGATTGCTCAGTATTACCTTCTTGCTTTGGCAAGGGTAGTAGTTGATCGATCGTAGGTTGTTGAATCATGGTGTTTACAAACGTGTTGTAAACAACATATAAACGATCCAATTTACCTTCGTCATATGCTTTAAGCATTACTTGAACGCTGCCAATTAGCTCACTTAATGATGGTCGATCACCCAAACCTGAAGTTTGTGCAACCACATCACCGTTACCGAAGCTATTGAAGAAGCTAATGGCTTTACTACCAATAAGGGCGAATTGAACTTCAGCACCTTTAGTAGTCCACTCACCAGCGTCTTTAACGACTTTCTTGAACAGATTAATGTTTAAACCACCACAAAGGCCACGGTCACTTGAAATAACAATGTAACCGACTCGCTTAGCATCACGCTCATCCATGTAAGGATGATGATATTCCAAGCTGCCTTCAGCAATATGACCAATCACCGAGCGCATGTTAGTAGCATAAGGGCGCGAAGCGTGCATGCGTTCTTGCATGCGGCGCATCTTACTTGCTGCAACCATTTCCATAGCACTGGTGATCTTCTGAGTGTTTTTAACACTCGCGATCTTAGTTTTTATCTCTTTTCCGCCAGCCATCTCTTCTTTCTCCAGTTAGTTAGGCGTTGCGAGCAACGCCCATCACCGACTTAGTAAGTCTGAGTTGCTACGAAGTTTTCAAGCAAAGCTTTAAGCTCAGATTCGATCTCAGCGTTATAATCGCCTTTCACGTTAATCTTAGCCATTAGCTCGCTGCCTTCGCTATTTGCATATGCAAGAAGAGACGCTTCGAAATCAACAACTTTGTTGATTGTAACATCCTTTAGGAAGCCTTTTTCAGCAGCGAAGATAACAACCGCTTGCTGTGCAACGCTCATAGGAGCATATTGCTTTTGCTTCATTAATTCTGTTACGCGCTGACCATGCTCAAGTTGAGCACGAGTCGCGTCGTCTAGATCAGATGAGAACTGAGCAAAAGCTGCAAGTTCACGATACTGAGCTAGTGCAGTACGGATACCGCCAGAAAGCTTCTTGATGATCTTAGTTTGTGCAGCACCACCAACACGAGATACCGAAATACCAGGGTTAACAGCTGGACGTAGACCGGCGTTAAACAAGTCAGTTTCTAAGAAGATCTGACCATCGGTAATCGAGATTACGTTAGTAGGTACGAATGCAGAAACATCACCCGCTTGAGTTTCAATGATAGGAAGAGCCGTTAAAGAACCGGTCTTGCCTGTCACAGCACCTTTAGTGAATTTTTCAACGTAATCTACGTTTACACGAGATGCACGTTCAAGAAGACGACTGTGAAGGTAGAATACGTCACCTGGGTAAGCTTCACGGCCTGGTGGACGACGTAAAAGTAGAGATATTTGACGGTAAGCAACAGCTTGCTTAGTCAGATCATCATATACGATTAGTGAGTCTTCACCGCGGTCACGGAAATATTCACCCATAGCACAACCAGAGTATGGTGCTAGGTATTGTAGTGCAGCCGCTTCAGCAGCAGATGCAACAACAACGATAGTGTTTGCAAGCGCGCCGTGCTCTTCTAGTTTACGAACAACGTTCGAAACAGTAGAGTTCTTCTGGCCGATAGCTACGTAAACACACTTAATGCCAGAATCTTTCTGAGCAATAATGGCGTCGATTGCGATAGCTGTCTTACCAGTTTGACGGTCACCGATGATTAATTCACGTTGGCCACGGCCAACTGGAATCATGGTATCGATTGCTTTAATACCAGTTTGCACTGGTTGGTCAACTGATTGACGTTCGATAACACCAGGAGCAATTACTTCAACTGCAGAGAAACCATCGTTGTCGATAGCGCCTTTACCGTCGATTGGCTCACCAAGGGTGTTTACCACACGACCTAGTAGTCCAGGACCTACTGGTACTTCAAGAATACGACCAGTAGATGTTACTTTAACGCCTTCAGCTAGATCAGCATAAGGGCCCATAACAACAGCGCCTACAGAATCACGCTCTAAGTTAAGTGCAATCGCAAAGCGACTACCTGGTAGTTCAATCATCTCGCCTTGCATCACGTCCGCTAGGCCGTTGATGCGGATGATACCGTCGCTTACAGAAACGATAGTACCTTCGTTACGAGCTTCACTAACAACTTCGAATTTTTCGATACGTTGTTTGATCAGATCACTGATCTCAGTGGAATTTAGTTGCATGCTCTAATCCCCAATTATGATTGCAGCTGGCTGCCAAGACGTGCTAATTTTCCGCGTACAGATCCGTCAATTAACAGATCTCCTACACGAATTATCACGCCAGCAACCAGAGATTTATCGATAGTAACGTTTAGCTTCACTTTGCGAGCTAGACGTTTTTCCAGTGATGCAGCCAATTCGGCTTGTTGTGCATCATTTAATTCAGTAGCAGAAGTAATATCCGCTTCTACTTGCTTGTTGTACTCGTCAAAGTACTCGGCAAATAGCTCTGAAACTTCAGGCAATACCAATAAACGTTCATTTTGAGCCAAAACTTTCATGAAGTTTTGACCATTTTCGTTAAGTTGCTCGCCGCCTAACTTGATCATCAAGTCAGCTGCCTCTTGCGAGGCAGTAGAAGCTTTAAGCATTTTCACAACAGCATCGTTTGATGCAACTTGACCCATAAAGGTGATCATTACTAACCACGAATCAACATTGTTACTCTCAACGGCAAAATCGAAAGCTGCTTTAGCATAAGGACGAGCGATGGTAGTGTATTCAGCCATTACTCTATTCCTCTATTACAGCTCGGCGACAAGTTTTTCAACTATATCGTTCGCAGCAGCTTGATCGATTGTGCGCTCAAGAATCTTCTCAGCACCAGCAATTGCTAATACAGCAACTTGTTGGCGTAGATCTTCTTTTGCACGGTTACGTTCTGCTTCAACTTCAGCATAACCAGAAGCGATGATTTTATCACGCTCGGAAATGGCAGCAGTTTTTGCTTCCTCAACGATTTGTGCTTTGCGCTTGTTAGCAGCATCAACGATTGCAGCAGCGTTAGCCTTTGCATCTTTCAGTTGATCAGTTGCTGAAGCTTGCGCTAGCTCTAAATCTTTGGTTGCACGTTCAGCAGAAGCTAGGCCGTCAGCAATTTTTGCTTGACGATCTTCGATAGCACTCATTAACGGTGGCCAGATATATTTCATACAAAATATAACGAACACTGCAAATGCAATCGATTGACCTAAAAGGGTTGCGTTAAGATTCATAACGTCTCTCCTTAATTGTGTTAAAAGAGAAAGTTATTAACCGTTTAACATCGCGCCAAGTGGGTTGGTGAACAGCATGTACATAGCGATACCAACACCGATCATAGCGATCGCATCGATAAGACCAGCAACGATGAACATTTTAACTTGTAGCATTGGAGCCATTTCTGGTTGACGCGCAGCGCCTTCCAAGAATTTTCCACCCAAAATACCAAAGCCGATTGCTGTACCAAGTGCACCAAGACCGATTAGTAGTGCAACTGCGATTGCAGTAAAACCTAAGATAGTTTCCATTTGTTTCTCCAGATAGTTTTAAAAACTTATAAAAATTAAAAATTAAAAATTTGTTTCGTACTGTGTGTTGTCACACTGCGCTCATCATGTAGGAGCGTGGTTTCAACACAAACAATACATTAATGGTCTTCACAAGACATACTTAGATACACGACGGTTAACATCATGAAAATAAACGCTTGTAAAATAACTACCATAATATGGAACGTCGCCCATACGAAATGTAACGGTAGTTGCCATACGCCCAACAATGCGATTAGCATAAAGATCATTTCACCAGCATACATGTTTCCGAATAAACGAAGGCCAAGTGAAACAGGCTTAGCGATTAAGCTAACCAATTCCATCACCAAGTTTACTGGGATAAATGCCCAATGATTAAACGGTTGCATAGTAAGTTCTTTAACAAACCCACCGACACCTTTAATCTTGATGCTGTAAAAAATCATTAGGAAAAATACACTGATCGACATGGCCATAGTAATATTAAGGTCTGTCGTTGGTACTACACGCATGTACTCGATACCTGCCGCTTGGGATGCCATAGGCAACCAATCAACTGGTATTAAATCCATTGTATTCATTAGGATAATCCAAACGAATATTGTCAATGAAAGAGGAGCAATGAGCGCACTTTTACCATGGAAGGTATCTTTGACGGTACCATCAACGAATTCAACTATGATTTCGATAAAACATTGTAGCTTTCCAGGAACTCCGGTAGTGGCTTTTTTAGCAACACTAGCGAACAACCAACAGAAAAGAATACCAAGGCCTACCGAAAAAATGAGTGAATCGACATTTAACGACCAAAAACCTTCACCAACCGTCCAGTTATGGAGGTGATGAACGATATAATCGCCAGATGTGAGGGCTTCACCAGTATCAGATGCTGACATCTTCTATCCCACTTTTTTGGATTTAAAAATTAATGGAGATAACCAATGAAGTACGATTGCCAAAGCGTATGTAACGAATAGTGGCAAATAACGCACGTCCAATAGATTAAACACCACCCAAAATAGCACTATCACTAAAATAAGCTTGAGTGCTTCGCCGCGAAAGAAATCACCGAGAACTTCTTTTGCAGCGCTCGCTCCGGCATTGCGAAAAGCTAGGGTAGCAAAGACAAAATTTGGAACAATCGAGATTACACCACCCAACAGGGCCGAATAACCGTCTTTTGATCCATTTGCCAAGAAAAAGATAACAGAAACTATCAAAACTGCCACGGTTTGCATGCCAATCAACTTATAAGCCAATGACCTACCACGTAATGCCAGTTTATTCACCACTGTATCTCCTGTGCAACCTGCTTATTTTAGTGAAGAGCTTAATCCCTTTAAAAGAGACTAAATAACTCATAAAATCGCGCCGAAAAAAGCTTGCGGAAGTATACGTTTTTTGCCCAATATTGCAACTTAAACGCACCGCTTTTGACATAATAATACAGAAAATGAGAACAAAGCCCGAATGAGCACAATATATAGTGTTAAAAACATGTTAAAAACACACTAGCGCTTGGGCTAGCGTGCGATTATTTACCCTTGATACTTATTCTTCTAACGGCTGTAAATTAAGATGTTCTAGCACACCATCAAGCTCTTCGAGTGAGGTATAAGATATCGTCAACTTTCCTTTACCCTTACCGTTGTCTTTTATCGCGACATTTGCACCTAAATGATCCATCAATCGTTGTTGCAGAGATGCAATGTTAGGGTCAACTACTTTTGATTGCTTTTCAGGCTCACCTTTTAAGGTTTTTTGAACTAAACGCTCCGTTTCTCGCACAGTCAAACTTTTGTCTGCGACGACACGCGCATTATCACTTTGTTGCTCACCAGTTAATCCCAGCAACGCTCTGGCGTGCCCCATATCAATGTCGCCACGCTCTAATAATAACTTTACATCATCATTTAATGTATTAAGGCGTAAAAGGTTACTAACCGTAGTACGAGATTTTCCAACCTCGGTCGCAACCTGTTGGTGAGTGAGTTCAAATTCATTAATTAACCGATCGAGTGCAATCGCTTCTTCCATGGCATTAAGGTCTTCCCGTTGAATATTTTCAATCAACGCAATCGCCACGGTAGCACGATCATCAACATCCTTAACTAAACATGGAACCTTATCTAGTTGAGCCAACTGAGCGGCACGCCAGCGACGTTCACCAGCAATGATTTCAAACTTATCATTAGTAAGTTGTCGCACAATAATTGGCTGAATAATACCTTGTGCTTTAATCGAATTGGCTAAATCATCTAATGCATCCGTCGCCATGTCTTTTCTAGGCTGGTATTCACCGGGCACTAAGAACTCAACTGGCAGTTGGCGTAGTTCGCCCGACTGCTCAATTACCTGTTCGGCAACTTCTACTTTATCCGCTGCAACTTGTTTAGTGCGAGCACTAATACTAGTGCTTAACAGCGCATCTAACCCTTTACCTAAACCACGTTTTTTTGGTGACATCTTCTACTCTACTTTTGTTATTTTTAGCTAGCCATTGGTGGTTGTTCGGCACGTCGTAACATTTCACCAGCGAGCGCAAGGTAAGCCTTAGCACCGGTTGATGACTTATCGTAGTACATTGCTGACAAACCGAAACTAGGCGCTTCTGCAAGACGAACATTACGTGGGATCACAGTGCGATATACCTTTTCACCGAAGTGCTGTTTTAGTTGATCTGATACATCATTTGATAATCGATTACGCGGGTCATACATCGTACGTAGGATCCCTTCAATCGCTAAATCAGGATTAACGACTGCGGCCAGCTTACTGATTGTATCGACTAATGCAGTTAGACCTTCCAAGGCAAAATATTCACACTGCATTGGCACTAATACGCTATCAGCGGCTGACATTGCATTAATGGTTAATAAGTTTAATGCCGGGGGGCAATCGATAAAAATAAAATCGTAATAATCTAATACCGGCTTCAAGCTATTTTTAAGCCTAACTTCACGGGCAAAAAACTCGATGAGTTTGATTTCAGCCGCGGTCACATCCGCATTAGCGGCAATCAGATCATAATGACCACT
>Ga0209291_1000437_pt1 | contig 40130 bp, 30 predicted proteins | sample GOMGulsemesocosm_FD_184633 | JGI IMG/M metagenome (GOLD analysis project Ga0209291, IMG submission 184633) | Methane-oxidizing microbial communities from mesocosms in the Gulf of Mexico - GOM9B Gulf of Mexico (SPAdes) (version 2) | ecosystem: Environmental > Aquatic > Marine > Cold seeps...
AAATGGATTTCCCAACAGTATATGGTTCTGCAAAGAACAACTGGATGAGTGATGATTGGCAAAAAGAAACTGACAATATCGAGCCGTTATTAGATATGGTTTTGGAGCACATTCCTGAATTCAAACCAACAGAAGGAAACACTCAAATGTTAATTACGTCATTAGATTTTTCTTCTTTTACAGGAAGAATTGCAATCGGACGTTTAACACGTGGAACTTTAAAAGAAGGAATGCAAGTATCTCTTTGTAAAAGAGATGGTAGCATTGTAAAATGTAAGATTAAAGAATTGCAATTATTTGAAGGTCTTGGACGTTTAAAAGTATCTGAAGTTAAAACTGGAGATATTTGTGCAATTGTTGGATTAGAAGGATTTGAAATTGGTGATACTATTGCTGATATCGAAAACCCAGAAGCATTAGCAACTATTGCTATTGATGAGCCAACAATGAGTATGTTATTTACAATTAACGATTCTCCTTTCTTCGGAAAAGATGGTAAGTATGTAACATCTCGTCATATTAAAGATAGATTATATAAAGAATTAGAAAAGAATTTAGCCTTACGTGTAAATGAAACAGGTAGTGCAGATAAATTTTTAGTATTTGGACGTGGTGTATTGCACTTATCAGTATTGATAGAAACAATGCGTCGTGAAGGATATGAATTACAAATTGGTCAGCCACAAGTAATCATCAAAGAAATTGATGGTGTAAAATGTGAGCCTGTAGAGGAATTAACTATTGATTTACCAGAAGCAGTTTCAGGTAAAGCAGTTGAGATGGTTTCTATGCGTAAGGGTGAAATGACATCTATGGAGGCTAAAGGTGACCGTATGATTTGTGAATTCTTGATTCCTTCAAGAGGAATTATTGGTATGCGTAATCAGTTATTAACAGCTACAGCTGGTGAGGCTATTATGGCACACCGTTTTAAAGAATACCAACCTTTAAGGGGAGCGATTCCTGAAAGGTTAAATGGATCTTTAATTTCTATGGAAAGAGGAAAATCTATTCCTTATTCTATTGATAAGTTGCAAGATAGAGGTCGTTTCTTCGTTGAAGCAGGTGAAGATATTTATGAAGGTCAGGTCATTGGAGAAAATTCAAGACGTGATGACATGACAGTTAATATTACTAAAACGAAAAAACAATCTAACGTACGTTCTTCTGGAGCAGATGATAAAGCGAAAATTGTTCCGGCAATTAAATTCTCATTAGAAGAGGCTTTAGAATTTATTCAAAAAGATGAGTATGTTGAGGTTACACCAAATTTCTTACGTTTACGTAAAGTTCACTTAACGGAAAGCGAAAGAAAACGTAATCCAATTAAATAATAGAAGTTTCTACTTAGTAGTAATTATTATATAAATGTCACTGTAAAATTTACAGTGACATTTTTTTTGTACTATTGTCTGTGGTTTTAGTCTAATGTATAAAAGAATTAATTATGGAATTAACTTTAGTAGAAATAGTTGGTTATTTAGCTTCAATAGTGGTGTTGTGTTCTTTTATGATGAAAGATGTAAAAAAGTTAAGGCTAGTGAATATGTTAGGTTGTTTATTGTTTGTAGTATACGGATTCATGATGCCAACAATACGTATAGGTTTACCAATAATTATCACAAATGCTGCTATTATGGGGATTAATATATACTATTCATTTATAGCAAAGCAGTCTTAAAACTTCATTTGAAAAAAGTGCTGTTTTTTGTAGGTAAGTAAAAATGCAATTTTTATTTTTGCACATGGAAAATAAAATACTTATTCTAGACTTCGGTTCTCAAGTTACGCAGCTGATTGCGCGTAGAGTAAGAGAATTAAATATTTACTGTGAAATACATCCTTATAACAGTAAAAAATACAATTTTGACGATTATAAAGCAGTTATTTTATCAGGATCGCCACATTCTGTTAGAGGAGAGAATCCTCCAAAAATAGACTTATCTGCTGTAAAAGGAAAAAAACCATTATTAGGTATCTGTTACGGTGCGCAATATTTAGCTCATTTCTTCGATGGAGAGGTTGGTTCGTCTAATACGCGTGAGTATGGTCGTGCAAACTTATCATATATCAATACTGAATCGCCTTTGTTTAAAGGTATAGCAATTGGTTCTCAAGTATGGATGAGTCACTCTGATACTATTTTAAGTTTGCCAGAGAACTACAAATGTATAGCAAGTACGCATGATGTAAAAAATGCAGCGTATGAAATTGAGGGAGAGCAAACCTATGCGATACAGTTTCATCCAGAAGTGTATCATTCAACTGATGGGAAACAATTATTAGAGAATTTCTTAGTCGGTATTGCTGGAGTTAGTCAAGAATGGACTTCAGATAATTTTGTAGATGCCACTGTAGCTGATATAAAAGAAAAAGTAGGGAATGACAAAGTTGTTTTGGGGCTTTCTGGAGGAGTAGATTCTACTGTTGCAGCAGTGTTATTACAAAAAGCAATAGGGGATAATTTATACTGTGTTTTTGTAAATAACGGGTTATTACGTAAAGACGAATATTCTTCTGTATTAAAGCAATACGAAGGAATGGGATTAAATGTAAAAGGAGTAGATGCTTCTCAGCAATTTTATGATGAATTGGCTGGTTTGTCAGATCCTGAAGAAAAGCGCAAAGCTATTGGGAAAGTTTTTATTGATGTATTTGATCAAGAAGCAAATTTAATTGATGGAGTAAAATGGTTAGCACAAGGAACTATTTACCCTGATGTAATTGAATCTGTATCTGCGGATGGAGGTCCATCGGCAACAATTAAATCACACCATAATGTAGGGGGGTTACCTGACTTTATGAAACTGAAAATTGTAGAGCCTTTGCGAATGATTTTTAAAGATGAGGTTCGTAGAGCTGGAGCTTCTATGGGTATAGACCCAAAATTATTAGGTCGTCATCCATTTCCAGGCCCAGGTCTGGCGATCAGAATTTTAGGAGATATTACTCCAGAAAAAGTAGCAATGTTACAAGAGGTAGACGCTATTTTTATTAATGGTTTGCGTGAACACGGTTTGTATGACAAGGTGTGGCAAGCAGGTGCTATTTTATTGCCAGTACAATCTGTAGGGGTAATGGGAGATGAGCGTACCTATGAGAAAGCAGTAGCTTTACGTGCTGTAGAAAGTACTGATGGTATGACAGCTGACTGGGTAAATTTACCATATGAGTTTTTGCAAAAAATATCTAATGACATTATTAATAAGGTAAAAGGAGTGAATAGGGTTGTTTATGATATCAGTTCTAAACCACCAGCTACTATTGAATGGGAGTAATTTCATGGTTTAGTATAAAATGTTAAAAGCCACCAAATTTGGTGGCTTTGTTTTTTAATTACATTAAATTTAATTATATATTGTAAGATGACTTATTTTTGGCAAGAAGATTGCTTTTAGGTTATTGTGAAATACATTACAGATATGAGAAAAATACTTTTAGGATTACTTTTTATTATAGGAACTACAACAACTGTTTTTGGACAAGGGTTTCAGGAGCATACCGTTGCAGCTGGTGAAACACTAAATGCTATTGTTGAGAAATATCAAGTATCCCCTTATGAATTATGCCAACTAAATCCAGATGTAAAAGAAGGGTTAAAAGTAGGTGAGGTATTAGTAATGCTGAAAAATAATCAATATCCTTTTGATGCAACCTTGGTTGGGTTGATGAAATATAGGGTAAAGAAAAAAGAGACTTTATATGGTATTGCTAAAGCTCATGGAGTAACTGAAGCTGACATAAAAAAATACAATACGAGTTTATATGCGAATGAAATTAAAAGAGGCGATAAAATTAAAATACCAGTTTTCAATAAAAGTTTAGCGACTCAAGTTGTAAGTACTCCGGAGGATGTGGTAGAAGTAGCAACAACTAAGGTAATAACTGAAACTATCAGCCATGAGGTACAACCTAAGGAAGGGAAGTATGGTATTTCAAAAAAGTATGGTATTACAATTCTTGAATTAGAAACTCAGAACCCAGAAATAGTTACTGGCTTAAAAATTGGACAAGTATTAACAATTACTAAAAAGACAACAGTAGAAACTGTTGTTGACGGAATAGAACTTGAAAATGATAAATTTGAATACTATACTGTAAAACCAAAAGAAGGTTTTTATAGCTTGACTAAAAAATTAGGGGTATCTAAAGATTCGCTAGAAATTTTAAACCCAAGTTTAGTTGATGGCTTAAAGATAGGGATGATTTTAAAATACCCAAAAAGTAAATTTGTTAAAGCTGAGGTTGGGGCATTTAAGCTGTTAGATAGTGTTTCTAATTTTGAAACGCAACACATTACATTAATGCTACCATTAATGTTAAATAAAATAATAGAGAATGATTCTGTTTCTAATCTTAAAAAAGTAGTGATGCTGGATGGGAATACCAAAGCATCTCTAGATTTTTATTCAGGAGCATTAATGGCAATTGACTCAATGAAAAATGTAGGGATTTCAACAAAATTAAGAGTGTTTGACACGCAATTTAATAAAAGAAATAAAAAAGCGAGTTCACTACGAATTTCAGAGTTGTTAGCGAAAACTTATCATGAAAATGAAGTGGTAATAGGTCCGTTAGTAGCTTCAAATGTTTCACTAGTAGCAAGTGGTTTAGCGGAAAACAATATTCCAGTTTTAGCGCCGTTCCCATTAAAAAAAGCGCCAGCAAGTAATAATGTATATCAAACAAACGCATCAATTGATTTTCAACGCGCAGAGATGATTCGTTTTATTGAGTCTTATAGCGTTGGTAAGCCAATGATTATTATTACTGATAAAAAGATGAGCGCTGTGAATAAGGAATTACAATTAAAATTCCCTCTGGCAAAAATAATTACCCCACGTAAAGAAAATGGAAACTTACTAATCCCAAAAGATTTTAATGGATTACTAAGTGAAACTAAGGAGAATATTGTTGTTGTAGAAGCAAAGGAAGTAGGTTTGTTGTCTACTGTTACAACAATATTAGATACGAAGTTAAAAAAACATAAAATAGCGTTATTTACAACAAGTAGTATTAAAACATTTGAGACTATAGAAAACAGGTATAAAGCAAAATTAAATTTACACTTTCCTTCTATCAGCAAGAAAATAACCTTTGGTAAAGAAGATGCTTTTTCAAAAAAATATAAAGCTAAATATGGTAAATTACCAAGTAAGTATGTGTTAAGAGGGTATGATTTAACTATGGATGTTTTATTAAGGCAGGCTGTATCATCTACATTTGAAAATGCAACTACAACAATTGGGGAAACTACATATTTAGAAAATAAATTCAATTATTACAAAACAAAAAAAGGTGGATATACTAACAACGCAATGTATATATTACATTATACACCTGAGTTAAAAATAGAAGAAGCGAGTTTAGTTGCTAAAGAAAAAGAAGTAGAATAATTATGATAACATCAAATGTAACTTATAAAGGAGCTTTACGAACGGTATCAGTTCATTTAAGATCAGGAAATGAAATTATTACTGATGCACCTGTAGATAATAATGGGAAAGGAGAAGCGTTTTCTCCAACAGATACGGTTGCTACAGCATTAGCGAGTTGTATGCTGACTATAATGGGAGTTAAAGCGAATGCTAAAGATATTAATATAGAAGGAGCTTCTGCTGATGTTACTAAAACAATGGGAGTAAGCCCACGTAGAATTACTAAGGTTGATGTAGTGTTTGAATTGCCTTTTTCTTTTGATGAGGCTACAAAAACTATTTTAGAAAGAGCAGCATTAACTTGCCCAGTATTTTATAGTTTACATAGTGATATTGAGAAAAACGTAACATTTAACTGGTTATAATGAATAGAATTATTTTCATATTATTTTTTATCTCATTCCAATTCTTGGTAGCTCAAGATGATGAGTTGTTGTGGGATGCTGATGAAAAATTGACATGGAATGATTTTAAATCAGCTCCAGATTATAGTCACCCTTATGCTGCAATTACTTATTCAGGAATGTCATATGGATTTTCAGCAGATGTGATAAATGGTGAGGTGTATGTGAATTATAATGTAAATTGTTTTTTCGTAACCAATAAATCTTGGGTGAAAAGAAGATATAAAGGTGATAAAGAATTATTGAAACATGAACAATTACATTTTGATATCACAGAACTCTATACAAGAAAATTCAGAGAAGAGTTAAGTGAAATGACCTTTACTGATAATGTAAAGGCTGAAATAAAAGCTGTTTATAAAAGAATAACAAAAGAGAAAGTTTTATTTCAGGAAAAGTACGACTTGGAAACGGATCATTCTAAAAATGAGTCAGCACAAAAAAGATGGCAGTTAAATATTGAGTCAGAACTTCAAAAAAGAATTGATTTTGCCAGTAAGTAATCAAGAGTACCTCATAAAATTAGCACATACCAAAATGCCTTTTGGTAAATATAAGGGAAGGGATTTAATTAATTTGCCAGAACATTATATTGTATGGTATAATAACAAAGGATTTCCTAAAGGACAATTAGGTGAAATGCTACAATTGGTATATGAGTTGCAATTAAACGGATTGGAAGATTTAGTTAGGAATATAAAAAATAAATTTCCAAAATAGGTTTATTTCTATTGAAAAAATCAAGTGATGAAAAGATCAAAATCAGAAAATAATTAGAGGGTAAAATACTTTTCGCTTAACTATTGCAATTGCCGTTTTAATCCGTATTTTTGCCGAGATTTCAACAACAACACAACAACTACAATCATGTCAAACGCGAAGTATATTTTTGTTACCGGAGGGGTAACCTCTTCATTAGGAAAAGGTATTATTGCTGCATCTTTAGCAAAACTATTACAATCAAGAGGGTATAGAACTACTATTCAAAAGTTAGATCCGTATTTAAATGTAGATCCGGGAACATTAAATCCGTATGAACACGGAGAGTGTTATGTAACTGAAGACGGAGCTGAAACAGATTTAGATTTAGGACATTATGAGCGTTTTTTAAACGTAAATACATCACAAGCAAATAATGTAACTACAGGTAGAATTTATCAATCGGTAATTCAAAAAGAACGTCGTGGTGAGTTTTTAGGAAAAACTGTTCAGGTAGTTCCTCATATCACAAATGAAATTAAAGAACGTATTCAGATTTTAGGAAAATCTGGCGATTACGATATAATCATTACTGAATTAGGAGGAACAGTAGGTGACATTGAATCTTTACCATACATTGAGGCTGTGCGTCAAATGAAATGGGAATTAGGAGATGAAAATGCACTTGTTATTCACTTAACATTAGTGCCTTATTTAGCAGCTGCAGGTGAATTAAAAACAAAGCCAACACAACATTCTGTTAAAACGTTAATGGAAAGTGGAGTAAAAGCTGATGTATTAGTTTGTAGAACAGAACATGAATTATCAGATGATATTAGGCGTAAACTAGCATTATTCTGTAATGTAAAGCAAGAAGCGGTAATTCAATCTATTGACGCATCTACAATTTATGATGTGCCAAATTTAATGTTGGAAGAAAAGCTAGATACAGTAGTGTTAAACCAATTACAATTACCACTAAATGACACCCCAAAATTAGAAGTTTGGAATGATTTTGTAACAAGACATAAAAACCCTAAATCTACGATAACTGTAGGTCTAGTTGGGAAATATGTTGAATTACAAGATTCTTATAAATCAATATTGGAATCTTTTATTCATGCAGGTGCTGTAAACGAAGTAAAAGTAAAAGTAAAATCAATTCACTCGGAACATGTTACTGTAGATGATTTAAAAGATGTTGATGCAATTTTAGTTGCTCCAGGTTTTGGAGGAAGAGGAATTGAAGGAAAAATAATAGCGGTACAATATGCAAGAGAAAATAACATTCCGTTTTTAGGAATTTGTTTAGGGATGCAAATGGCTGTAATTGAGTATTCAAGAAACGTATTAGGGTTGAAAGATGCTAACTCAGTAGAGATGAATGAAAATACATCAAGCCCTGTAATCAACTTAATGGAAGAGCAAAAAACTGTTGTTGATAAGGGAGGTACCATGCGTTTAGGAGCTTGGAAATGTGATTTAAAAGAAGGAAGCAAAGCCTTTGAAATATATGGGTCATCTCAAATAGATGAACGTCACAGACATCGTTTTGAGTTTAACAATGAATATAAGGAGCAATTAGAAGCTGCAGGAATGATTGCAACTGGATTTAATCCTAAAACTGGATTAGTGGAGATTGTAGAGATCCCTACGCATCCTTGGTTTATTGGAGTACAATATCATCCTGAGTATAAAAGTACAGTAGCAAATCCACATCCGTTATTTGTTGATTTCGTAAAAGCTGCAGTTGAAAATAAATAACATGTCAATACGTCATTAAAATGACTTTTGGAGTTTTGTTTGATTAATAAAATTGAAGGATAAAAGCACACTCATCTTGTAGTGTGTTTTTATGTGTTAAAAATAAAATTTAGAATGGAAGAAAAAAAGTTTAACCCAAAACAACTTATAGGGTACGTGCTAATAATGGGGTTAGTGACTTGGATGTTTTATAATAACAGACCAACTGAAGAAGAACTTAAACAACAAGAGACTCAAAAAAGTGAGCAAGTTGTTAAAGATGCTTCTCCAGAAAAAACAAATACAAAAGTTGTTACTAAAACTGATTTTTCTGCCAATGCTGTTAAAGACTCTGCATCTTTAGTTCAGTTAAATAATAAATTAGGAAATTTTGCTTACAGTGCAAGTTTGCCTTCAGCAATTAATGCTGTTACAGAGATTACTAATGATGTTTTAAAACTAAACTTTTCTAATAAAGGAGGGTATTTAAGTTCTGTTGAATTAAAAGATTTTAAGACGCATGATCAGCAACCTTTATTTTTAATAAAAGATGAGAATTCTTCATTAAATATTAAGTTAACAACTACTGATAACAGAATATTAAATACTAAGAATTTATATTTTGAGCCAACGATATCTAAAAATGGAGGTAATCAAGTAGTTTCTATGAAGCTAAAGGTTTCAGCTACTCAATTTTTAGAATACAGATACGAAATTAAGGCTGATGATTATATGGTAGATTTTACCATTAAGTCTCAAGGATTAAATAATATAATTAATACTTCAAATGGAGTAGATTTAAAATGGGACTTAAAGGCCCGTGTTAATGAAAAAAGTTTAAAATATGAGAATCAAAACACAGCAATTCACTTTTTTCAAGATGGTGACTTAGAATGTTTAGGGTTTTCAGAGGGGGATGATATAGCTGAAAGCGTGAATTGGGTAGGTTTCAAACAGCACTTCTTTTCAACTATATTGTTAGCAGATACTACGTTTAAAAAAATTACAGTTAAGCAAGCTAATTATATTGAAAGCGATACTAGAAATGCTGATTTCTTAAAAGGATTTGAATTACAAACACCATTAAATGTTGCTGGAGGAGAAATCAGTCAGAATATGTCATGGTATTTTGGACCTAATGATTATCAGATTTTAAAATCATATACTGATTTAGGATTAGAGAAAAATGTAAACTTAGGTTGGGGTATTTTTGGTTGGATTAACAAATTCTTATTCATACCTATATTCGGATTCTTAAGTACATATTTAGGAGCAAGTTTAGGGTATGGAGCAATAATTATTTTAATGACGATTATTGTACGTATATTCATGTCGCCATTAGTATATAAGTCTTATTTATCTAGTGCTAAGATGAAAGTTATACGTCCAGAAATGGAAAAAATTAACAAGAAGTATCCAGATAAGAAGGATGCAATGAAGCGTCAGCAAGAAACTATGAAAATGCAGCGTGAATCCGGTGTAAGCATGATGTCGGGTTGTATTCCAGCAGTATTGCAAATGCCAATATTCTTTGCTCTATTTCGCTTTTTTCCTTCTGAAATCGGATTACGTCAAAAAAACTTTTTATGGGCAGAAGATTTATCAGCTTATGATAGTGTATTAGAGTGGAGTACTAATATACCAGTGATTTCTTCTTTCTATGGTAATCATGTTAGTATTTTTCCAATATTTGCTTCTGTAGCAATATTCTTTTATATGCGTATGACGCAAAGCCAACAGGCAAATATGCAACAACCAGTACAAGAAGGAATGCCTGATATGCAAAAAATGATGAAATATATGTTGTATTTCTCTCCATTAATGATGTTAGTGTTCTTTAATAATTACGCAAGTGGATTAAGTTTATATTACTTTGTTTCTAACTTATTAACTATTACAATAATGCTAGCAATTAAAAAATTCTTTATTGATGATGAGAAAATTTTAGCTCAAATTAATGAAAATAAAAAGAAGCCAAAGAAGCAAAATAAATTCCAGAAAAAAATGCAGGACATGATGGAAGAGGCTGAAAAACAAAAAAACAAAAAATAGCAAATATTTAATAAAACAATAATTTTAAAGCTGTCATTTTTTTGGCAGCTTTTTTGCTATACTAAATAATAGTAAATTGCGTTATTAAAAACAATTACATTATTATGCAGAAAACATTTCTATTTATAACTCTATTTTTTATATCTAATATTTTTGGACAAGACTTAAATTCATTTGATGAAAATGGAAAACGTCATGGGAAATGGATAAAAAATTATGATGACACAAGGAATCCTAGATATAAAGGTCAGTTTAATCATGGTAAAGAAGTTGGGGTTTTTGAGTTTTTCCATAAAGAACCAAAAGGAAAACACCCATCATGTATAAAGGTGTTTTCTCTTGATTCTGATATTGTTTTGGTAAAGTATTATACTTCTAGAGGTGTGTTTTTATCAGAAGGAAAAATGAAAGGAAAGAAGCGTATGGGGGTTTGGTCTTCGTATGAAAGAAATACGGGGGTGTTGATTGAGAAAGAAGAGTATGAAGATGGAATGCTAAACGGTACAAAAACATCTTTTTATGAGGATGGTAAAGTTTTACAAACTCAAGGATTTAAAAATGATTTGGAGCATGGGAAGAAATTAATGTATGCTCCAAACGGAAAGTTGACTAGTGAGTATATTTTTGTAAAAGGTAAAACTAATGGATTGTTTGCTGAGTACGATAAATTTGGAAAAATATCGTTAACAGGGAAATATAAAATGGATAAGCCACAAGGGGTATGGAAATATTATGAAAATGGAAAATTAGTAAGAAAGAAAGATTATACACTTTCTAATAATCCATTAAAAAAGAAAAAGGAATAATAAATTTGTAATGTATTTGCAGAATTTAAAAGGTCTTCGGACCTTTTTTTTATTTGTAACTTTGTGCTTTTAAAAAAAGAAATTGTGAAAAGAGTAATAGTAGGTTTGTCGGGAGGAGTGGATTCAAGTGTTACAGCATATCTGTTAAAGGAACAAGGGTATGAAGTGATAGGTTTGTTTATGAAAAATTGGCATGATGATACTGTAACGGTTTCTAACGAATGTCCATGGTTGGATGATAGTAATGATGCAATGTTAGTAGCAGAGAAATTAGGTATTCCTTTTCAAACGGTAGATCTTTCTGTGGACTATAAAGACCGTATTGTTGACTATATGTTTAGAGAATACGAAATGGGACGTACACCAAATCCAGATGTATTGTGTAATAGGGAAATAAAATTTGATGTGTTTTTAAAAATTGCATTGGATTTAGGGGCTGACTATGTAGCGACGGGGCATTATTGTAGAAAAGGAACTATAGAAGAAAATGGGAAAGAGGTATATCAGTTAAGAGCTGGTGTTGATGTTAATAAGGATCAGTCATATTTCTTATGTCAACTATCTCAGGAACAATTGTCAAAAGCGATGTTTCCTATTGGAGAATTAACGAAACCAGAGGTAAGAAAAATAGCAGCAGAACAAGAATTGATTACTGCAGATAAAAAGGATTCTCAAGGGCTATGTTTTATTGGTAAAGTACGTTTGCCAGAATTTTTGCAACAAAAGCTAGCTCCAAAAGAAGGTGTAATAGTTGAAATTCCTGCTAATAATCCTATTTATAATGTAGAAATACCAAGTTTCTCAAGTAAAGAAGATGAATTAGTGTTTTTTGCGAAGAAATATGAATACAATGTCAATGATGGGAAAATAGTGGGGAAGCATCAAGGAGCTCACTATTTTACAAAAGGACAACGTAAAGGTTTAGCAGTTGGAGGAACTCCAGAGCCTTTATTTGTAATTGATACGGATGTAAATGAAAATGTTATTTACACAGGTCAAGGGAGTAATCATCCAGGGTTATTCAGAAAGGCATTATTTATTACAAATGAGGAACTACATTGGATAAGAGAGGATATGAAGTTAGAAATAGGGGCTGAATTAAAGGTGGCTGCAAGAATAAGATATCGTCAACCTTTACAAAATGCACTATTGTATAAATCAGAAAAAGGGTTGTACGTTCATTTTGAAAAAGCACAAAGTGCAATAACAGAAGGTCAGTTTACAGCTTTTTATATTGGAGATGAATTGATAGGATCTGGAGTTATTTCATAATTAGATAGTAATATAGGAGTAAGAAAGCAAGATTAGCTTATGGAAAATAAAATTTGTAAACTTTTAAATATAGAGCATCCAATTATTCAAGCAGGAATGATATGGAATTCAGGATGGAAATTAGCCTCTGCAGTTAGTAATTCAGGTGGATTAGGCTTAATTGGTGCTGGATCAATGTATCCAGATGTGCTAAGAGAGCATATTCAAAAATGTAAAAAAGCAACAATAAAACCATTTGGTGTAAATGTTCCGATGCTTTATCCTAATATAACTGAAATAATGGATATCATTATTGAAGAAGGAGTGTCTATAGTTTTCACATCTGCAGGAAACCCAAAAACGTGGACGTCTTGGTTAAAAGAACGTGGAGTAACAGTGGTGCATGTGGTTAGTAACGTAAAATTTGCATTAAAAGCTGAAGCTGCAGGTGTAGATGCTATTGTTGCCGAAGGATTTGAAGCAGGAGGTCATAATGGAAGAGATGAAACCACTACTCTTGCATTAATTCCTATGGTAAAACAAGTTATTAAAATTCCATTAATTGCTGCAGGAGGAATAGCAACAGGAAGAGGAATGTTAGCAACAATGGTTTTAGGAGCTGATGGAGTACAAGTTGGAAGTAGGTTTGTAGCCAGTGTAGAATCTTCAGCGCATCAGAAATTTAAAAATGTTGTAGTAAATGTGCAAGATGGTGATACACAATTAACGTTAAAAGAATTAGCACCAGTACGTTTAGTGAAAAATAAGTTTTATAATGATTTACAAGAGTTATATAAAACCAACCCAAATATAGATCAGCTAAAAGAATTATTAGGAAGGGCAAGAGCTAAAAAAGGAATGTTTGAAGGGGATTTAGAAGAAGGCGAATTGGAAATAGGGCAAGTAGCTGGATTGATACACAAAATACAACCAGCTTCCGAAATTTTAAATGAAATTGTATTAGAATTTAATGAAGTCAAAAAAGAAATTTTAACCTATTAAAATAACAAAACGGGTAATGTGATATAATCATTACCCGTTTTGTTATTTTGTAAAAAGTAATAATTTTACCAATCATCACTTTTAGTAGGATCGTTTTGTTCAGCCTTAATTTTCTTAGTTAATGCATCAATTAATTTTAAAAGCTCTTTATGAGTATTTTTCTTTAGGACAGTCCAACCGCGAATCGAAATTTTCTGAAAAGTACAATCTGGTTCAGCATCTTCTAATGCACCTGCATCTTCTGGGTCTCCAGTATGAGTGAAATTAGTAAAAATGTAACGGTATTTTCCTTCTTTCGCTCCAAATTGAAACTTAAAATTAATATTTCCTTCTATTTTTTCTGCGCTTTTTACAGCAGGGTATTCAACTTTAGATAAACCTTTAAATGTTATTTTTATACCAGCTTTATCTTCTTCTATAGTAAAGTTTTGTTTTCCTCCCCATTCTTTAGCAATGTCATATAGTTGTTGTGATGTAAGCCCTTCTGCATCAGCTGTTTTCATGAATGTAATTTTCCCTGATTTTGTATTAACAGGTAAGTTTTGAGCTTTACTAAAAAAAACAGTTAGTAATAATGATAATGTAAGTAATGTTTTTTGCATTAGATTAAGTTTTAAGTTGCCGTAATATACAAACAAAATATAAATCATAATAATCCGTTTATGTATTGATTATTTGTTCAGTTTAAAAACACTATTTTTACCTTGCATTCAAAGTATAGCAATGATTACTATTAGAAAATATGAGAGTAAGGATGAAATCCTATGGGATGAATTTGTAGTAACAGCTAAGAATGCTACTTTTTTGTTTCATAGAGGTTTTATAGAGTACCATAAAGAAAGGTTTGTAGATTATTCATTACTGTGCTTTAATAAAGAAAAATTAGTTGCAATTCTTCCAGCTAACATAAGTGAAAACATAGTTTATTCTCATCAGGGCTTAACCTATGGAGGATTGGTGATTCAATCAAAGACTAAGTTTAAAGAATATGTTTTGATTTTTCAGCAGGTATTAAACTTTTTAGATAAGAATAAAATACATAAATTATTTATAAAAGATTTGCCTTCAATGTATTCTAGTATTCCAAGTAGTGAATTAGAGTATGTCCAATTCTTATTAGATGCTGAAAATGTTAAAATTGATATTTCATCAACAATTAAAATTCACGATAAGACAGCTTTATCTAATAATAGAAAAGAAGGTGTTAGAAGAGGTGTTAAAAATAAATTAAAGATTGTAGAGGTAGAAGAAGTGGATTCATTTTGGAATCAAATATTAGTTCCTAATTTGTTAGATAAACACAAAGTAAAACCTGTACATAGTTTAGAAGAAATAAAAATATTAAAAAATAACTTCCCTAAAAACATCAGGCAATTTAATGTATATAGTGAAGATGAAATAGTTGCAGGAACCACTATTTTTGAAACTGATAAAGTGGCTCACTCTCAATATATTTCAGGGAATTCTGATAAAAATAAATTAGGTAGTTTAGATTTTTTACATCACTATTTAATATCTGAAGTTTTTAAGAATAAATCTTTTTTTGACTTCGGAATTTCAACCGAAAATCAAGGAAGACTCGTTAATAAGGGGTTGATATCATGGAAAGAAGGTTTTGGGGCAAGAGCAATAACTTATAAAACATATAGTATAGAAACTAAAAATTATCAAAAACTATCAAAAGTATTTATATGATTCCTTTTTTAGATGTACAAAAAATTAATCTTAGGTATGAAACTGAGTTTAAGGAAGCTTTTTCAAGCTTTTTAAATGTTGGTCAATGTATATTAGGAGATAAATTATTAAGTTTTGAAAAGGAATTTGCTAATTATTGTGGCACAGAGTATTGTGTAGGTGTTGCTAGTGGATTGGATGCTATAACGTTAATTTTAAATGGATATATTGAATTAGGGAGATTAAAAAAAGGAGATGAAATAATCGTCCCAGCAAATACGTATATAGCTACAATATTAGCGGTGGTTAATTCAGGGTTAATACCTGTTTTCGTAGAGCCAAATGAAAAAGGATTTAATATATCAGGAAGAAACATAGAAGCGAATATAACCTCAAAAGTTAAAATGATATTAGCCGTTCATCTGTATGGAGAGTTAGCGGATATGGCAATAATTAAATTAATAGCAAAGAAATATAATTTATTAGTTATTGAAGATGCTGCTCAAGCTCATGGAGCTATTTCTGCTACGAATATTAAAGCAGGAAACCTTTCAGATGCAGGAGCATTTAGTTTTTATCCGAGTAAAAATTTAGGAGCTTTAGGTGACGGAGGAGCAATTACTACTAATGATGGTGAATTATTTAATGTAGTAAATAAGTTAAGGAATTACGGTTCTTCAAAAAAATATATAAATGAAATTAAAGGTGTTAATTCCAGATTAGATGAATTACAAGCTGCTTTTTTGTCAATAAAACTAAAATGTTTAGATGTTGATAATAATAAAAGAAGAGTAATAGCTAGTTATTATGTTGAGCATATAAATAATAATAAAATAGAGCTTCCAAAATGGGATTACTCAAAGAATCATGTATTTCATGTATTTGTTATTCGTTGTAAAAATCGAAATGAATTACAAGAATTTCTATTGAAAAATAATATTCAAACTGTAATTCATTACCCAATACCTCCACATAAACAAAAAGCTTTACAAGATTTTTCTGAATTGCAATTACCGATAACTGATAGTATTCATAAAGAAATATTGAGTTTACCAATAAGTCCAATTCAAACGATTGCTGATACGCAAAAAATAGTTTCCATTTTAAATCAATTTTAATTGAAATTACCAGGGTTTATAAAAGACAACTTATTATTAAAGATAACTTCTTTAAACTCTGGGGCAATTGGTATTAAGGCTTTGCTTGGTTTCGCGTCACAACGAATTATTGCTGAAAAATTTGGTCCTGCTGGAGTTGCCTTTATTGGTGATTTAAGGAACATTATTCCAATGATACAATCCTTTTCTACACTAGGTATCTTTAATGGTGTTGTGAAATATGTATCTGAATATAAGGAAAATAAAGAAGAATTGTTAAAATTATTTTCTACGGCATTTGTTTGGCTTCTTTTTTCAAGTTTGATGACTTTCTTTGTGCTGTTCTTTGGAGCTTCGTATTGGAACGATTTAATTTTTTCTACTGAGAATGATTTTAGTTTTGTTTTTAAAGTACTCGCCATTGCGGTTCCTTTTATAGCAATGAATAGAGTTGTTAATGGTATAATTAATGGTTTGTCCGCATACAAAAAATTTGTAAAAATTGAATTGATAAGTTACTGTTTAGGTGTTGTGTTATTAATTACATTATTATTTTATAAAAATCTTAACGGGGCATTATTTGCAATAGCAATATTTCCGATACTACAATTTTCTATATTATTTTATTTCTTTTCAAAAACATTAAAGGAATATTTAGATTATAAAAAGATATCTTTTACTATTCCATATAAAAATAAACTAATAGGTTTTACAATCATGTCCTTTGTAGCTACACTATTAAGTAATTTTGTAGAAATAGATTTACGAGGGCATTTAAAAAATAAAATCAGTGAGGTAGATGCAGGCTATTGGACTGCAATGACAAATTTATCTAAACAGTATTTAATGTTTTCAAGTGCAATACTTACATTATATGTGATTCCAAAATTTTCTAAAATTGAGAGAAGTATTGATTTTAGAAGAGAAGTGTTAAATATATACAAGACACTTTTACCATTATTTGCAGGAGGGTTGCTACTAATTTTTATATTGAAAGATTGGGTAATCGAGATCAGTCATGGAGAAGATTTTTTAGCAATGAAACCATTGTTTAAATGGCAATTATTAGGAGATTTTATTAAGATAGCATTTATAATTATTGCACATCAGTTTTATGCGAAAAAAATGGTGAAGCAGTTTATAGTTACTGAATTGATTTCATTAGTATTGTTTTACGGATTATCTTCTTATTTTATTAGTTCAATGGGAGCTGAAGGAATCGTATTTGCTCATTTGTTGCGATATTTGATTTGCTTTCCATTGCTTGTGTTTTTTTTAAGAAAAAATTTGTTTGGAAATAACATTATAAATTAATTACTAGATCAATATATAAGTGTCGAAAAAAAATAATTCATACAATCAAGTCTTAAAGGCAACATCAATTTTTGGTGGAGTACAGTTTTTTGGCATGATAATATCAATTATAAAATCAAAATGTATAGCTGTATTATTAGGAGCTCACGGTATGGGTGTTATTAGTTTACTTAACGCAACCGTAGATTTAATAAGTGAATTTATTAAGGTGGGACTAGATACTAGTGCTGTGAAAAATTTAGCTTATGCTAAAATGAACGCTAATGAAAATGAAATACAACATATAATTGGAGTATTGCAAAAACTGTTGTTAGTCTCAGGTTTTTTTGGAGTAATATTAATGATGAGTTTATCTCCAATATTAAGTAAGTTAGTTTTTGACAATGACACATATGTAAATGCTTTCATATGTATATCTGTTGCTTTATTATTTAAGCAATTAACTATCGGGGAGTTGTCAATTTTACAAGGGTTGCGAAAAATGAACTATTTAGCAAAAATAAGTTTATTAAGTAATTTAATTGGGTTGTGTATTGCAATTCCTTTGTATTATTTTTATGGTGTAAAGGCAATAGTGCCTGTTATTATAGTCAATGCGTTTGTAGTCTTTATTATCAGTAAGTATTTTTTTAATAAGGCAAAAATTAAATCAATAAAAAAAACATATTCAGAGGCATTTGTAGAAGGGAAGCAAATGCTCAAACTTGGGGGGATGATTAGTTTAAAAGGAGGGATAACTTTACTCACATTATATGTTTTACAATTATATATCGGTCATTTTGGTGGAGTGAAAGAACTAGGGCTCTATTCAGCGGGTTTTATAATCATCAACTCATATGTTGGCCTTATTTTTAATGCAATGCAAATGGATTATTTTCCAAGATTATCAGAAGTAGTTAATGATAAGGTGCAATTAAGAAAGGTAGTGCAAGAACAATCCTTTATTGGAATATTAATAGTGACTCCAATTATTGTATTGTTTATTATAGCAGTTCCGTATATTATACAAATACTCTATACAAGAGAATTTTTAGGGATTTTAGGCTTGGTTTCATGGGCTATATTGGGGACGTTATTTAAAACAGTTTCTTGGACAATTGGTTATGTTCTTATTGCAAAAGGGGACTCTAGATTATTTATAAAAACAACATTGTTTTTTAATACGTTGTTGCTGTTAATGACTATTACAGGATATTATTTCGGAGGATTGTTAGGAGTAGGAATTAGTTTTTTTATTTATTATATCATACATTTTATAGTATTAAGAGTAATTACTCAATTGAAATACGAGCTGTATTTTGATAAAAAATTTACTCAAGCTTTTGGAGTATCAATATTATTTTGTTTAAGCGTATTTTTAAGTTTATTAATTAAAGGGGATATCGTAAAATATATAATGATGTTTAGTTTGTTGTTATTATCTTTAATATATTCAATCTATCATTTGGATAAAAATACAGGGATTTTAAATAAATTGATTAAGCTTATAAAAAAGAAACAAGAAAATTAAATGAAAACAATTTTTAACAAGATAAAGTTTTATTGGTCAATTAATTGGTGTAAAACGTTGTATTTTAACTTTAAGATGTTTCCATTTAAACTTGCTAAAAAATTCCCTGTTTATTTTTATGGGAAAGTTAAATTTTCAAATTTGAACGGTGAGGTTATTATTGATGCGCCAATAAAAAAAGGGATGATTGGTTTCGGACAAACATATGAAATGTCTACTTGTTCTTCGGGGGTGGCTGAACTTTTTCTAGAAGGGGAAGTAGTTTTTAAGGGGCACGTTCAGTTTGGAAAAGATTATTTTGTATATATTAAAAAAGGCGCTTATTGTGAATTTGGACATATGTCTTCAATTGCATCAAAAGGGAAGGTGATTTGTGTGAATAATATAAAACTTGGTAATTTTGCAAGATTAGGGTCAGAATCACAAATAATAGACACTAGTTTCCATGAAATGATAAATCCAATTACAAAAGAAAAATACCCGGTTACATCTCCAATTATCATCGGGAATTATAACTATATAGGGAATAGGGTTTCAATAATGTCAAAAACTAAAACACCTGATTATTGTACTATTGCATCCAATAGTTTGTGTAATAAAGATTTTTCAAATGAAGAAAATAATATTTTGTTAGGAGGAATACCAGCAACATTGTTAAAAAATAATATAACTCGTAACTGGAAAGAAGAGGAGCCACTATTATTAAGCTGTCTTATTGTTTAGTAGTTTTACTATAAAAATAAACTTTGCCATAAAAATAAACATATTTTAATAAAAGGATATAACTTAAATTACTAGCTGATTGTCTCATCATTACATAAGTTCTTTTTAATAAACCTTTATGCTCTTCTTTATTTTTATTTAAAGAAAAAGCTTTTTTTAAAACATGGTATGTTGAGTTGTTGATTTTAGTATAGTGTGTACTATGTTTTTTATAACTATCGCCTAAAGAGTTTTTAATTATTCTTTTTTTTACTAAAACATCATTAGTAAAATCAAAATTAAACTCCCTAGAAGCTCTAATCCAAAAATCTAGATCTTCATAATATAAGCTAGTATCATATCCATTTAAATAGTCAAAAACATCCGTTTTTATCATAGCAGTTACTGAACATAAGCTATGTACATCTGAAATGATATAATTATACATATTCCCAGTAGGGTGTTTTTTTACTAAGTCCCCATTTTTGCGTCTTGGAAAAAAATAACGTTCAAAGCCTCCTTTTTCATTGACGAGTATTGCATTCCCATATACTAAACCTAAGTTGGTATATTTACTATTATTAAAAGTTTCTAATTGTAACCTAATGCAATTAGGAAGTAACATATCATCAGCAGCTAAATCTATTAAATAATCACCATTTGCATGTTTGTAAGCATTATTAAAAGATTTGGTAATGCCTAGGTTTATTTTATTTTGAATAAACGTTACATCAGATTTTTGTGCTAACCATTTTAAAATAATATCTTTCGAGTTATCTGTACTGTAATCATCTACTATAATTAGCTGTATGTTTTGATATTCTTGGGTAGTAACAGAATTTAAAGCATCCAAAATATATTTCTCATGATTATAACAAGTACATATAACTGTTACTAATGGTTGTTTTATCATGTTTATATTTTATAAAATATAGCGTTTAACACGAATATATGCAATTTTGATTATTTAGTATTCGCCATAACATATAAATAGTAACAGTTTTATTATTTTTGAAGGAAATCAGAAGTAGTTGAGTCTTAAAAAAAACATATGTATTGTAGCGTCATCATTAGGTGGAGGAGGAGCAGAACGCGTTGCTACACAGCAATCAATGATGCTTGAAAAATTAGGTTATAATATTTTTGTTGTTACAATACTAAATAGCATAAGTTATCCTGTTTCTGGTAAGGTGCTTAATTTGGGGTTAGAGATTGATAAAAAAGACTCTATTAGAGCTAAAATTATTAGACATTACAAAACGAAACAGTTCCTGAAAAAGAATGATATTGATGTTGTTATAGATCATAGGACACGATCTACTATTTTAGGAGAATTACTCTATTCTTATGTTACTTATAAAGGCTTGTCAGTTTTGTATTATGTACATAGTTATAGGCTTGAAAATTATTTACCTAAAAATAACTTCCTCTTCAGAAAAATATTTAATCGAGGGAAATATATAATTACAGTAGCAAAAGAGATCGAAGAACAGATTAAAAAAAAGTTTCAATTCAATCATATTAAAACAATATATAACCCAATTGATATGAAAGGTTTACAGACTTCTTTAAAAGAAGTTGTAGCTCAAAATTTTGAGTATGTTTTATTTTATGGAAGGCTAGTGGATGAAGTAAAGAATTTACAGCTTTTAATAAATGCATATGAAAAATCAGTATTGCCACAAAAAGGAATAAAGTTATTGATAATGGGTGAAGGGCAAGATAAAGTAATGCTAGAAAGGATGGTGAATAAGTTGAGTTTGTCTGATATGATTTTATTTAAGCCATTTATGTCAAACCCTTTTCCTTTTGTAAAAGAGGCTAAGTATACACTTTTAACAAGTAATCACGAAGGGTTTCCTATGACAATAATAGAGTCATTGGCTTGTGGAGTACCTGTAATTTCAGTAGATTGTAAATCTGGGCCGAAAGAAATTATTAAGGACAAAGTTAATGGTTTACTTATTGAAAACAATAATGTTGAGTCGTTATCAAATGCAATGAATTTATTTGTGTTAAACGATAAGTTATACGGTTTTTGTAAAACCAATACAGTAGATAGTATTGTGAGGTTTAATGAAGATTCAATTTCAAAACAATGGATAAATATTTTAAAATAACGTCATAAAAAGATATAGGTAAATGAAAACAATAAATGATGTTAGAATTGTAGAGCTCCCAAAAATAAAAGACCCAAGGGGTAATTTATCCGTTATAGAAAAAGAGGTAATACCTTTTGATATGAAACGAGTGTATTATTTATATGACGTCCCAAGTGGATCCTCTAGAGGAGGTCATGCTCATATTGAACAAAAAGAGTTTTTAGTAGCATTGAGTGGTAGTTTTGACGTATTACTTGATGATGGGAATAATAAGAAAGTAGTGTCCTTAAACAAGCCTGATTTCGGTTTACTGATTGTTGAAGGAATTTGGCGTGAGTTGAATAACTTTTCAGCGGGTAGCGTTTGTTTGGTTGTATCTTCTGACGTATTTTTAGAAGAAGATTATATAAGGGATTATAATAAGTTCCTAAAAGCTTAGGAGGTTGTATTTGATAAACTGGAGTTAGCTATGAATGTCAATTTTGTTAATTTTTAACCATTGTTTAAATTTCCATAAAGCTTTTAATATTGATCCAGGGAAATTAAGTAATAATCTTTTTTTCCAGCCTAAATTATTTATGTCAAGATTTGTTATATAGAAATTAAACTGGTCAGTATCTCCAATGATTTTATGTTTTATAGCTAATTCTGCACGACACATATCATTAAACTTCTTAAGGGATAAATTTGTTTTTTCTTCTTCATAAAATTTATCAAGTTTCATGAAATTACGTTTACTAGTATTGATTTTTGAAATTCTATTTTCAGCAGAAACATTATAGGAAACAGAAATTTTATTAGTAAAAGCTACAGGTCTATTTAATGCAATTCTAGTCCAATAGTCAGTGTCTTCCCCTGCGCCTAAAGTGATTTTCTCATCAAAAAAACCAATCAATTTTAACGTGTCGTTTGGTATTGCCACAGCAGAGGTCCAGGCAATTCTAAATTTCAAGCTAGCTAAAAAAAAGTCAGGGACAACTCCTTTCCAATTTGTTTTTTTAGGAAGTGTTGGAAACTGTGTATTGATAATGGTGCCGTTTCCATAATTAAAATTATAGTTGCAACAATATAACCCACAGTTAGGATAGGAATCAATTAAATGGCTTAAGTTTTGTAGGTGACTGTTTTCCCATATATCATCGGCATCTAAAAAAGCAAAATATTTTCCTTTTGCTTGTTTCATAGCAAAATTTCTAGCTAATGAAACACCTTGGTTTTCGTTATTAAAAACTATTAGTTTTGTGTGTTTAAGGTTTTTTATTTTTCCCCAACTATTGTCAGTTGATCCGTCATTTACAATAATTATTTCATAATCAATAAAAGTTTGATTATGAATACTTTTTAAAGTATCTAAAATATGAGATTCTTTATTGTATAAAGGTATGATTATTGAAAAAAATGGAGACATAACAATAGTTTATAAAGAACAAAAATAATTTAACTTAAAGATATCAAAGAGTACTAATGATGGTTTTTCGGATTTTAGGTTAGATATAATAAATCGTTTAAATAAATTACTGATATAAAAAAAAGGAGTTCGTAAATAATATTTTTTAAGTAATGAATTATACAATTGAATTTTTGTGTAATCATGTGGTAATTTATTGTTTCTTTCAAGGTCAAATAAAGTTTTTAAACTTTCTTGTATTTTAGAAAGGTACATAGTATTTGACTCAAGACCATTATGAAAAACAGAATTGTCAATATGTAAAACACGATGATTTTTTAAACCTGATTGATATTGAAATAGCGTGTCTTCATGCCCGTAGTTTGTTATGGATTCATCAAATTTAACACTATTGAATATTGTTTTTTGCAATAGAACATTGGAAAACAAAAAATGAGATTTTTGGGATAAAATTCTTTTATTATAGTTGATAGCTTCCCTTTTTTTTCCAACAATAGTCCTTAATAAGTTTTGGCTGTGTTCATGATTGTATTCCAATCCCCCATATATAATATCTACATCATTATTAATTGCGTTAATGTAGTTATTAATATAGCTAACACTTTTAATAATAACGTCATTATCTAAAAATAATAACCAGTTGTAGCTTGCTTTTGCGGCTAATAAATTTCTAATTTTACTTCGTCCTATGTTTTCTTTTAACTCTAAAAAATGAACAGATTTAAACTTTGTAATAATTTTACTCTGTTGAGCTAATGCTTTATTTGTAGAGCTGTCATCAATGACAATAATTTCAAAATGGATGTTGTTTTTAGATAATTGATTGTGTAATTGCGTAACTAAATTTGTAACATCATAATTGTATGTAGGAATGAGTACTGATAGCATACTTTTGACGTTAGTTTTTTTTCTGTACAACTTCAAATATTTTATTATCTTGAAGTTTCAATGTTTTAGAAGGGTATTTTAAAATTAGGGCATAATCATGGGTAGCCATTAAAATGGTATTTCCATTTTGATTTATTTCCCTTAAAATAGCCATTACTTCTATGCTCGTTTGCGGATCAAGATTACCTGTAGGTTCATCAGCTATAATTAATTCGGGATCGTTAAGTAAAGCTCTAGCTATGGCAATACGTTGTTGCTCTCCACCAGAAAGTTCGTGAGGGTGTTTAAAACCTTTTGATTCCATTCCAACTTTTGTTAAAACAGCTTCGATTTTAAGTTTCATTTCATTCTTGTTTTTCCAGCCAGTAGCTTTTAAAACAAATTCTAAGTTTTCAAATATTGTTCTATCACTTAATAATTTAAAGTCTTGAAATACAATACCTAATTTTCTTCTTAAAAAAGGAATTTCTTTTTCTTTTAGTAAAGCCAAATCATGTCCAACTATAGATCCAGTTCCTTTTTGTAAAGGTAAATCAGCATATAAAGTTTTCATAAAACTACTTTTACCTGAACCAGTTTTCCCAATCAAGTAAATAAATTCTCCTTTGTTAATTTTTAAATTAACATCAGATAGAACAAGATTATCTTTTTGAAAAATAGATGCATCCTTTAATTCTAAAACAGTAGTTGACATAAAAAGTAGTTTATAGGGTAAAAGTAAGACAAAAAGTTATAAAAGTAATTCATAAGTAAAATATATGTTTTTTTTGATTTGAATGTTAGCTAAATGAGTCGTTAATAAAATGTTTAATAAGTTCACATAATTATCTTCATTTTTGTTCGTTATTCATGTTAGCTTACAGTACTTTTATACTCGTTTTTTGAGCAATAATTTTCAAAATATTTTTATGAAAAAGCAACATGTTATATTGGTCTTACTTCTGTTTTTAGTAATAGGGAATAGTAATGCCCAGCAAACAAAAATATATACACATGATGATGTAGCTTACACTAAAGCATTGTCATTATATAAATCAGAACAGTATTTAGTTTCTCAAAGCTTATTTGAAAAAATTAAGAATACAACTGCTGATATTCAAATAAAAGGGGATTGTGCTTACTATATTGCAAATAGTGCAGTTAGATTAAATCAGCGAAATGCAGATGAATTAATGGAAGGTTTTGTTGAAGATTATCCAAGTAGTAATAAACGCAATGCAGCTTTTTATGACGTCGGTGATTATTATTTTAGAAATAGTAAATATGCATATGCACTAAAATGGTATGATAGGGTAGAAGACAAGAGTTTAAGTAGAAAGGAAATAGAACATTATTCGTTTAAAAAAGGGTATTCTTTATTTCACACCAATCAAAAAAAGAAGTCAAAGAAGTATTTTAATAAAATAGAAGACTCAGAGCTTTATGGAGCTCAAGCAAAATATTATTTAGGGTTTTTAGCTTACCAAGGGGATAATTATAAAGAAGCATCATCTTATTTTGATCAAGTAAAAGATCAGGAAAAGTATCAAGAAAAAATGGCTTATTTTCAGGCCGACATGAATTTTAAGTTAGGGAATTTTGATAAAGCTATTGATTTAGCTAGCCAACGTTTGCCTTTAGCTATGGATGATGAAGAACGATCACAATTAAATAAAATTATTGGAGAGAGTTTTTTTAATTTGAAAAAATATGACAAAGCATTATCTTATTTAAAAGAATATAAAGGTAAAAAAGGGAAGTGGACTAATACGGATCATTATCAATTGGGATATGTGTATTATAAACGTAATGAATTTCAAGCAGCTATTTCTGAATTTAATAAAATTATTGATGGTGAAAACTCAATAGCTCAAAATGCATACTATCATTTGGCAGAATGTTATTTGAAAATTGATAAGAAAAATGAGGCATTAAATGCATTTAAAAACGCATCAGAAATGGATTTTGATACAAAAATGAAAGCCGATTCTGCGCTGAATTATGCAAAGTTAAGCTATGAGGTAGGAAATCCGTATCAATCAGTGCCAGAAGTATTATCAAATTATATCAGCTCGTATCCAAATTCAGAAGAGAAAGTTAAAATTGAAAAATTATTAATAGACTCTTATATTACATCAAAAAATTATAAAGAGGCTTTAGGTTTATTAGAGAATAAGAGTGGATTAGATTATAAAGTAGCCTTTCAGAAAGTAGCCTTTTATAGAGCAATAGAGTTATTTAATGAAGGGTTGTTTAGTGATGCAGGAGTACATTTTGATAAGTCATTAAAGGAACCAAGAACTCAAAGTTTTACAGCTAGAGCACAATTTTGGAAAGCAGAATGTGATTATTTATTGGATAATTATCAAGCAGGAGTAGTTGGTTATAAAGAGTTTGCTTTAAACGATAGTATTGCTCAGTATACCGAGGCTAAAAATTTAAATTATCAATTAGGATATGGGTATTTTAAACAAAAAGAGTATCAACAGGCAATACCATATTTTTTAAGTTTTATAGAAGAAAATAAAGAAGATAAGCTTAGGTTAATTGACTCATATTTGCGTTTAGGAGATAGTTATTTTGTAACTACCAATTACTGGAAAGCAATGGAAGCTTATAATCAAGTGAAGAAGAGAAATGGAGTTGATGCTGATTATGCACATTTCCAAAAAGCAATCTCCTATGGATTTGTTGGCAAGAGTGTAGAAAAAGTAACTGATTTGAAACTATTTCTCACGGATTTTCCAAACTCCCAATATATAGATGATGCATTATTTGAATTAGGTAATACCTATGTTTTAATTAACAATACATCATTAGCGATTAAAACCTTTAATCAGTTATTAAGTGAGTATCCCAAGAGTTCATATGCGTCAAGAGGATTATTGAAACAAGGTTTAGTTCATTATAACAATAATGCTAATGAGCAAGCTTTAAATAAGTTTAAACAAGTAGCCGCAAGTTACCCAGGTTCTTCGGAAGCTAATCAGGCTGTTGCAACAGCTCGTTTAATATATGTAGATTTAGATAGAGTGGACGAGTATGTAACATGGGTGAAAAGTTTAGACTTTGTTGAGGTTTCTGATGCGGATTTAGATAACACAACTTATGAAGCTGCTGAAAAACAGTTTTTAGAAAATAATGTTAAAAAAGCAATCACAAGTTTCACAGGGTATTTATCGAGTTTTTCAAATGGAATTAATGCCACTAAGGCACATTTTTATTTAGCACAGTTATATTTTAAGAATGCTGAAAAATCTGCAACAATTCCGCATTATCAATATGTGATAGAAAAGGAACGTAATGTTTTTACTGAGCAAGCGCTTGCGAGATTATCACAAGTTTATTTAGAGGAGAAAAATTGGGAAGAAGCAAAATTAATTTTAATGAGATTAGAAAATGAGGCTGATTTTCCGCAGAATAAAATTTTTGCGCAATCTAATTTAATGAAATCAAATTATGAGTTGGGTAATTATCAAAATGCAGTTGTATATGCTGAAAAAGTATTACAAAATGTAAAAATGGAAGATGCTATAAAAAGCGATGCTCAAGTAATAATTGCAAGATCAGCAATACAAACAGGCGATGAAAATAAAGCTAAAATTGCATATGGGAAAGTACAGGAAATAGCTAAAGGTTCTTTAGCAGCTGAAGCATTGTATTATGATGCTTATTTTACGAATAAAGATAAAGATTACTCGGCATCTAACGTGAAAATACAAAGATTAACGAGAGATTATTCTGGGTACAAATATTTTGCAGCAAAAGGATTAGTGTTAATGGCTAAAAACTTTTATGAATTAGAAGATTCTTATCAAGCTACTTTTATATTAGAAAAAGTAATTGAGAACTTTATTCAATATAAAGATGTTGTTGATAATGCAAAATCAGAATTACAAAGAATAAAAACTGAAGAAGCAAAAAGAAACTCTTCTATTAATGTTGATCCTGTTGAAGAAGATATGGATCAAGAAAATGATATTGATGGAAATTAGCCCGCAAGAATTGATTTTTTTGAAAAAATAGGGCCAAATATACTTGAATAGATTAAAACCTTTAATTCTATCCATAAAAAGATAGAACTAAAAAAATAAGAAGATGAAAAACATATTATATATACTCGTTCTCATTGTATCAGTACAACTATCATTCTCACAAGAGGAAGAAGAAAATATTGGTACAGAAGTAATTAATGTAGTGAAGCCTTATACACCAACTGTTTCAGATGCATTTAAGGTTAAAGAAGTTCCGGTTGTAGTTGATGATATTGATTTAAAGAAGAAGTTACTATCATATGCAATTTTTTCAATTCCTGTAGCATCAACATTTACGCCTTCTAAAGGAAAAGCAGCGATTGTAGAAAAACAAGCTCCTAAAAAGTTATACAATAACTATGCTTCATTAGCAATTGGAAATTATTTAAATGTATTGGCTGAATTTTATGCAACAATACCAATTAATAGTACAGATAATTTCATTGTTGGGTTAAATCATCATTCAACCCAAGGAGAAATAAAAGAAGTTCAGTTAGATGATAAGTTTTACGATACGGATTTAAGTTTAACCTATTCCAGAAGAGATAAAGGAATATCATATCAAATAGAGGGGTTATTTAAACATCAGCAATACAATTGGTATGGTACTTCGTATGATTTAACGGATTTACAACGTGCAAATATTGACGCTTCACATACTTATTTTACAGGAGGGTTAAATGCTAACTTACAGGTAGATGATTCCTTTTTTAAAGGAGGAGCTATAAATTATAGTAGATTTTGGGATATTTATGAAGCTTCAGAAAATAGTATTGTAATAGCTCCAGAATTTGAGTTTGAAATATTAGATTATAATATTAAACTGAATACTACATTAGATTATGTTGGAGGAGAGTTTAAAGTGACTACTCCTGGAGTAAAATATTCTTACTTAAAAACTGCGTTACATCCTACTTACCAATATTCAGAAGATGATTTAGTTGTTGATTTAGGTGCAGAATTTGTATTTGGGTTGGATAGTGAAAATAGTGAGTCGGATTTTTATGTATATCCAAAAATTAATGCATCCTATAATTTAGTTGATGATGCAGTAATAGCTTTTGGTGGAATAGATGGAGGTTTGGAACAAAATTCATATGAAAATTTCGTAAAGCATAATAAGTATTTAGCTCCAATACTTGGAATTACTCCAACGCATAATCAGTTTGATGCCTTTTTAGGTTTTAAAGGGAAACTATTAAATAAAATAAGCTATTCTATCAAGGGAGCGTATTTAAATGAGCAAAATAAAGCCTTGTATGTAATGAACCCTGTAAAGAATGTAGATTTAGAAACAGAAAACTTTAATAAAGCAAATACTTATGGAGTTCAGTATGACAATATAAATACATTAAAAATACACGGAAAGCTTTCTGCTCAGATATCTGAAAAATATGCTATAGGTTTGAGCGGAGAATATTCAAGTTTTTCAACAGATAAAGCTCTTGAAGCATGGAATTTACCACAGTTGAAAGCATCTGTATTTGGTGACTTTAAATTCTCGGAGAAATGGATTGGTGGTATGAACTTGTTTTATATAGGGGAGCGTATGGATAAATTAGAGAGTACTACAACATTAGTAGTTCCAGGCATAATAACTTTAGACGGATATTTTGATGTTAATGCTCATATAGGTTATCATATAACTAATCGTTTTACAGCATTTTTAAAAGCTAATAATATTGCGAGTCAAGGTTATGAAAAATGGCAAAGTTACCCAGTACAGCAAGTTCAGATTTTAGGAGGAGTAACTTATAAATTTGATTTCTAGGATACCAGTATATTTGTGATGTTTTTTCTGAATAATTCCAGTTATAAGTTATTCTCTAAATGCACTTGGTAATAAGTTTGGAATAAACTTAATGAGTAAGGGGAGTAATAATGCACCTCCAGGAAGCATAAAAATTGCAAATGAAGGGATACTTTTACATATATCTAGCAACTGTTCTTTAACCTTTTCTTCTTCTTCGTCATTTAGTTTTCGGCTAGTAGATTCTTTAAGGAGTAACACTAATTCTTTACTTTCTTGAACTTCTTGTAGTAAACTATTTTTGTTTTTCTCTAATAAGTCCGTTACGTCTTGTTTTGTCATTTTATAAAGAAATTAGGTTATTGAATAATACATAATGGAAACAGGCTCAATATTACTAATATTGAGCCTGTTTTATATAAATTGCGTGTTAAATTATCCTTTAATTTTCACCTTGATAAGAACATCTTCTTTTTTCTTTTTATATACTTCAACAACAAATTCATCTTCAGCAGTTTTTACAACTCTGTTATTACTAAATTGATGTACAGCTAATTTGGCTTTTACTTTTCGGGTATCTAAAATAGAACCCTTAGAAACATTACCAGTAGCATCATTAACTTTGTAAGCAGTTAAATATCCTCCCATACCATCAGTGTGTAGAGCTGGTATTTTATCTAAAGATAAATTAATATTTTTAACATTGTCTAAATATACTAAGTAATGATTTCCGTTTGTATGAAAATAAGAGTATGACATACCACCTTGGTAAGTTTTACTACCATCAAATACTTCTCCCATTTTGGGTTTTCCAAATTGTCTTTTTGGTATTTTCTTCATCCAAGACAACTCACCAGAAGGGGATATTTTTGAAATTAACATATCATTATAAAAGAATGAAAATGAATAACCATATTTTTTCTTGGTTCTTACTGAATACATTTGCTCACCTATTAAAGTCAAACCTCCATCTTTTTCAAAAACTAAATCCTTTAGCACTAAAGATTCAAATTCAGCTAATCCCTCATCGTCTTTTTTGCCATTTTTCTTTTTTGTTCTTTTAGAAACATATTGATTTAGTATTTCTAAAGGAATTTCATAAGTATTTTGACTAATCACACTTCCATCTTTTGAAAGTTTACAAACAAATACACCATCAGCACTAGGACTTTTAAAAGTAATTCTACTAGAAAGTCCAATTACACCTTTTCTAGTTTTATTTTTCTTCCCTTTACCATTATTGTAAAATCCAGCGCAAACCATTCCATTAGTTTCTGATTCATACAATGTAATATCATTAATGAAATTTTCTCCTGCTGCAATTTTTGTTTTTTCGATATCTACTGAACCATCATGCATTCTGAACAATTCCATGTGATAATTGGCTTTGGTATCTTTTTTCTTTTTTTTGCTTTTACCACTATCATCATGAAATACTTTAGCCATCATGTATCCAAAACCATTAGTGTCAACTGCAAAATCCATTGCATCCATTTTACGTTCGGTGTATGGCATTGTATATTCTTTTGACCATAGTTTTGTTAATGAGATATCATAAACATTTATACCGATAATATCTTTACTTTTTTTATCGTTTTTAACTTTTGGTTTTTTTCTGTATTTAATTAATACTTTTGATTCATCTTTTGAGTTATAAATTTGAAATTTATCAGCAACTCCCATTCCACCAAAACTCATTGAGTTTGCTGTGTTAGAACGAGATGCGGTCCCAGTTACTTTACCATCAACATCAATTATCTTAACAGGTTCTCCAATGAATTTACCTGTTTCAAAATCTATTTCTCTAGAAAATAATTGTTCATGTTTTGTTTTTCTTCCTGTCCATGAAGAATAAAAGAAATAATATTTCCCTTGAGCTTCAATCATTCCTTCTGTTACAAAGTTTTTAGGAAAGTCTTCATTTTTTTTGCTATATGTTTGTTTTAATGTTTCTACATCAAACTTTTGTATTACAACAAATTTATTCCAAGCCTTTACAGATAGGATTTGTCTATCTTTATTAAAGTAGAACTTCATGGCAGCATCTTCTACTTGATACGGTTTACTAACAGTATAACTATAATCTTTAGATAAGCCTTTTTGAGCTTGTAGAGTAATTACAAAAAATAACCCCAATAAAATAAGTAATTTGTTTTTCATTTTTTTTTTGTTTAATAATGTAGTTAGCGAATATAGTTTTTAATCAATTAAATAATAGAAATGCGAACTTTTTTCTTTTTGAGCCTGCTATTGTTGGTTAAACTGATTAATTGTTTTGTTTTGGATGCTTTCACAGCAACAAAAGCACAATCAGGTTTTATTTCTATCATTCCCAATTCATCTCTAGTTAGTTTACCTTGTTTGCAAAATAAACCAGCAATATCTCCTTTTGATATCTTATCTTTTCTACCTCCTGATATAAAAATGGTTTCCCATTTATCAGTCGTTGGTTGATTATATTGAGTTAGTTCATTTGCTAAAAAACTATCGGTATTTAACGCTTCAATAAAATCAGGAACTTCTTCTTTTTCCCATTGCAATACATAAGCAGTCCCTTCACTATTCATTCTCGCTGTCCTACCATTTCGATGTGTGAATTCTTGAGCTTTTAAAGGTAAGTGGTAGTGAATGATAAATTTAATTTCAGGAACATCAATTCCCCTAGCTGCCAAATCAGTTGCTATCAATAATTGATGGGTTCCATTTCTGAACTTTATCAAAGCTCGTTCTCTATCTTTTTGTTCTAACCCGCCATAAAAGCAACCATGAGCAATGTCATGATCATTTAAATAGTCACTAACTCGTTGTATGGAGTCTTTGTAGTTACAAAAAATTATACCGGGTTTATTCCCTAAGTGATTCAGTAATGTAATTATAGCCTCTAATTTATCTTTTGTAGAAGAAAGTATGGTTTGTACTTCAAGTTTAGCGACACCTTCATCAAGGTAATTAACAGTAAGCGGATTTGTTAATCCTACAAATCGGGGAATAGCTACTTCTTGTGTTGCTGAGGTAAGTATTCTTTTTTCAATTTTTGGTAAACCGTCAATGATTTCTCTCATTTCTGATTCAAAACCAATTTCTAAGGATTTGTCAAATTCATCTAGAACAATAGTTTTTATATCTTTAATAGAAAATGTTTCTCGTCTTATATGATCTGCAATTCTACCTGGAGTTCCAATTAGTATTGTTGGAGTATGTTTTAAATCAATTTTATCTTTTGAAAAAGGTCTTCCTCCATAAACAACATTCGTTTTATATCCACTTCCTAACTCTTTTGTCACCTGCTCTATTTGTATAGCAAGTTCTCGGGAAGGAGTTATAATTAATGTTTGTACATTAGTACAATTAGGGTCTAATTCGTTTATTATTGGCAAAAGGAAAGATAACGTTTTACCAGACCCAGTAGGGGATAGGATAACAACATCTCCGTAGGAAGAAATTGCTAACTTAGCTTCTTCTTGCATAGGATTTAATTTTTCGATCCCTAATTTCTGAAGTATTTGTTTTTGATTTTTTATGACTCTTTCCATGGCAACAAAGGTACTTTAATTCATAAAGGAATAGCTGTTATTTCTTAAAATGTTAAATTTGCCTACACAGTGAAATTAGGTTTCATATTTTAATATTATTTGCAGTATGTCAAAACAAGGGAAAATAAAAAATGGAAACAATAAAGCTAAGCACACAAAGCTCTTAAATCAGAAAAAGAATAAAATAAGAGATGCTAAATTATTAAATAAACAACGTTTAAAAGCTTTGGTTATGAAGAGCAATTTATATAAGAATGTTTGCCCATGCGGAAGCGAAAAAACATATGGCAATTGTTGTGCTATTGCTCATAGTAATATTGAAAAAGTTACAACTGCTGAACAGTTAATGCGGTCAAGATATTCAGCATATGCTTTGTGCAATATAGTGTATTTAATGAATAGTCATCATTCATCCACTAGACCTGAAAAGGAACAAGATGAAATTTTAAATTGGACAAAATCAGTAAAATGGTTAGGTTTGGAAGTGTTACATAGTTCAAAAGGGAGTATTTCAGATATTGAAGGAACAGTAGAGTTTAAAGCTCATTTTGAAGAAAAAGAGGTTTCAGAAGTAATTCACGAACATTCTAAATTTGTGAAAGAAAATGGTTTCTGGGTATATTTAGAGGAGGTTTAATACTATTACACACTTATCTCTATAACATATTGACCTCATGAAACTGGCTATTCAAAAAAGGTTTTTTCATCATATTTAGGGATGTAAAAATGGCTGTTTTTAGTGATTGTATACTGGTTGTTATTGTCCTAATTTTGGGAATCCAAACTTAAAATCTAACTTAATGAAAAACCTACTTTTATTAGCACTATTATATAGTGTTAGTTTCTTTGCGCAAGAAGAAAATCAATTACCTAATTTTATAATGCCCTCACCTCAGGCATTTGAATTTACTAAATATGGAGATGTGTCTTCAAATGAGAATACAGGTAGGTTTAATTTATCCATACCTATAGATAATTACAAGGTAGGAAGCATTAATGTGCCAATAGGGTTGCATCATTCTGGTTCTGGAGTTAAGGTAAATCAATTAACAACATGGACTGGTATTAATTGGAATTTACAAGCAGGTGGTGTTATTACTAGAACTGTACATGATTTATCAGATGAAAACCCAGCAACCTTACGTATTTTCACAAGTGAATTAGAGTTAAGTAACATGTCGTTAGCTACAAATAGCAGTGATGCTCCAACAGTATATGAATATCTCGAATTAAACTCTAGAGACACAGAGGTTGATGTGTTTTATTTTTCATTTATGGGAACTTCAGGAAGTTTTTATTTAAACGAAGAAGGTAAACCAGAAATATTTGTAAACAGTAGCAATTTAAAAATTGAAATATTAGGGAATTTATATACTGACAAAGAATTTGTTATTACAGATAGTAATGGCACAAAATATTATTTTGGTGGAGAAAATGCTTCAGAAGATTCACAAACGAGAGTTCAAGGACAAGTTGTTACAACAACGGCTACAACCGCTTATTATTTAAAGAAAATAGTTTCCTATTTAGGAGAAGAAGTTTATTTTGAATATCAAAATATAGGCACATTACTTATTCAGCTTTCAAGAAATAAAACTCGTAATATTAGTAAGGAATTATCATATCAATGTACTACGCCTTCACAATCCCCTGGGAATTGTTGTTGCCCTGGTCATTCAGTTCCAAGTACTTCTTATTCTAATACAACTAATAGAATATATGGTGCTAAGTTTTTGTCAAAAATATTGAATAATAAAAATAATCTAACAGTTAATTTTAATACAATCAATTCTAATAACAATAAAATATCTAGTAAAATACTAGATAATATAGAAATAAAAGAGAGTACTAATGTTATTAATAAAACAACATTAGTATATGATTATTATTCTGAAAATGGGATGGTTGACTGTGATCGTTTTTTCCTAAATAAAGTTATAGCTTTTAATCAAAACGGTGTACATAATAAGGATAAAGAAATATACGAATTAGAATATAATACCCCTGAAGATCTTCAAAAAGGTCTTCCTGAGCGTTTTTCATATAATCAAGATCATTTAGGTTATTTCAACGGAACTAATAACTATACGAATTTACCTCAGATAGAAGGAGAAGATATTGGAGCAAATAAAAATCCTTCCTTTGAACATGCATCTAAAGGAGTACTTAAAAAAATAATTTATCCAACTAAGGGATATGCTATTTTTGATTATGAATCGCATAAGAAAAAAAAGGAGAAAATTCAAATAAAGCGAATAAGTGTTTTTAATAATCCAAGTGTTCCTAATCATGACTTAATAAATACTTTACACATAGGAAATAATTTGTCTGAGGGGACTGGAGAAGCAGTAGGGCTAGGGATAGAACCGGTGGAAACCTCAGGAGTGACTGAGACTCAGGAAATATTAATAAAATTTGGAGTACAGGCACCTGATGAGCCTATTTATTTAAATCAAAATGGTGTTCCAATGTATGATGTGCATTATAGGGATTTTTTACGTTTTAAGATTACAGATCATACACCTAATCCAGATGTTGTACACTATGTAGTAGGGAATTCCAGTCCTTATCAAAATGGAATTAATTTAGGAGCAGTGAAAGATCCTGTTTCTGGTGATGCTATAGAATTTCCTTTTACACTAATAAAAGACCATAACTATTCTTTTCAACTGGAAATGTTCTCTCAAAATAACGGCGGTAACCCTCTAGTTGGATTACCAAATTCGTTAGTACGTGTTGAAGCTTTTTTTGAATATGTTTTAGGTGATGAATATGTAGAAGATTTAGGGGTACGTATAAAAAGAATAGCGAATTTTACAAAAGATGAAAAACCAGAAAGTATTAAACGATATTATTATAAAGAAGCAGGTAAGTTTGATGAAAGTTTAGTAAATGTTTTTAACCCAATTTATAAAACAGAATATCTTACCGCTGTTCCTTGTAACTTGACAGCTGGGGTATCTAATTGTGTTTCTACCTTAGCATGTTCCTGGAATCGATGGATGATATCTAGTTACAGTTCTGAAAGCTTCAATAATTTATTTTTTGGTAATGAAAATACTGCAAGTTATGAATATATTACAATAAGTTATGGAGGGGATAATTTTGAAAAAGGAGGTATTCAAAAAAAGTTTACTATAGATAATGCTATAGGAGTTATTCCCTTTCATGAACCAAATGAAGTGTTTAAAAGTATACAAAAGTTTGGGAACTCAAATAGTTTAAACGGAACGTTAAAGCAAAAAATTTCATTAGCTAATATAGGTTCTACAGTTTATAAAATAAAAAAAGAAGGTTACAATTGGGGACATCAACGCTTAAAAACAATACCTAATATGGTAGGTAATCAAGCATATAGTATATGTTATTTCAGCGATTATCTATCATATGAAGGATTGTATATAGGTTTTTATAATAATTATATCTTCAAGCAAAACCTCATTCAACAAACCACCACGGATTACATCCAGCCTTTAGCCTTAGGAGCCGATGAAAACTCTGTAGAAAAGATGGTTACCACTGTAGATTATGAATATGGTGATTTAGCAGGATTACCAATAAAAACCACTAGCACCAATAGTGATGGAAAACAACAGGTATTAAAAAATTATTATCCAGATCAAGTAACTTTAGGTAGTGTTTTAAATTTACAACCAGCATTAACTGCATCAGAATTAACATCAATTTCTAATTTAAAGTCACAAAACAGAATAAGTCCTATTCAAGTTGAAAGCTATGAAAAAGTAGGAGTAAATCCAGAAGTACTATTAAGTGCCCAGCGTAGTTTATATAAAGAAGACAACGGTCATACCGTACTAAAAAATGTATCCTCCTCTAAAAACAGCTCTGATTTTGAAGAGCGCGTAGTATATCATAAATACGATGCCAAAGGAAACCCATTAGAATTATCAAAAACCGATGGCACAAAAGTAGTTTACAAATGGGCTACGACACACAGAAAACCATTAGCTAAAATTGTAAATGCAAGTTTAGTTGAAGTTCAAAATGTTACAGGAGATCTAAGAGCTGATTTGCCAAAAGCACAAGTAACAACATATACATATACAGGTCCGTTAAATTTATTGAGTACAGTAACTGATCCTCGTGGTTATACAACAAACTATACCTATGATGAGTTTAACAGATTAAAGTTTGTTAAGGATGCTGAAGGAAATATTTTAAGTAAAAATCAGTACAACTATAAAACCAACTAGGAAGATGAAAAAGTTATTATACACACTCGTATTGCTACTTCCTATTATAGTATTAGGACAAAGCACAGATCAGAATTTTGTTAAATCAACAACCTATAAAAAAGCAACACAAACAACTGTAGGAGTTTCAGAAGCCGATAAAATAGAGCAGGTTACCTATTATGATGGATTAGGACGACCAATGCAAACCAATGCCTATAAAGCAGGAGGAAGCGGGCAAGACATCATTAGTCATATAGAATACGATGCAATCGGAAGACAAGTAAAAACACATTTACCATATGCAACAACCGGAACAAACACCTTAAATTACAGAACAGGAGCTTCCGCAGCAACTACGGCATACTACCAAGCAAATTACGGAACAGATTTAGATGGAGGGGCCCCCAATCCGTTTAGTGAAATAGAATACGAAGCTTCACCACTAAACAGAGTATTGCAACAAGCAGCCCCTGGAAAAGATTGGAGTTTAGCATCAGGTCATGCAGTAAAATTCGATTATCAAGCCAATATAACAAGTGATGCAATCAGAAAATTTGATGTAGCATTTCCTGATCCAAACAATACAGAAGACCATCAATTAGTATACAAAGGATATTATGCAATAAATGAATTGTATAAAACCATTACTAAAGATGAAAATTGGGTGCTAGCAAATGGAAAAGCACAAACCACAGAAGAATTTAAAGATAAGCAAGGACGTGTTATATTAAAACGAACCTACTCCATAAATGCAAGTAATATAACAGTAGCGCATGACACACAATACGTGTACGATAAATACGGTAATTTAAGCTATGTGTTATCCCCAAATGGCTCCGATAACTTAGTAACTAACCTTAGTTACACTGATTCCTCCACAACAATACCTTACAATTTATTTTCAGCATTTCAAGCTATTGAACTAGGCATTTTAAGTAAAACCACAAAAGGAGCAATCAATAAAAAACCAATCAATACCAATTCAGGAGAAGTACAAGTTGTTTTATCCGGGAATACCTTAACGCTAAGCGTAAATTTAAACTTTAATCCAGCAACCAAGTTGCGTTTAGGAGGAATACAACAATTAAATGGACTAGTTCCAAATGTGTCTTTTGACACAGGATCCGCCCTAAATGGTTATGAGTTTAAAATCGAAAATGGTTTTTTAGCTGTTTCGCACCCACAATCGTTATTCTCAACTAATTATCCAGCAGTAAGTTCTTTAAATGGGACTTTTACGATTAGTTTACCAAATTATGAAATTGAACAAGAAGTATTGGATGGATTATGTTACCAATACAAATACGATTACAGAAACAGGTTAGTAGAAAAGAAAATACCAGGGAAAGGTTGGGAATATATTGTATATGATAAATTGGACAGACCAAGACTTACCCAAGATGCAAACCTTGCAAGTTCAAACAAATGGCTATTTACAAAGTATGACGCCTTTGGACGAGTAACCTATACAGGTAAAATAGGCTATGTATCATCATTATATATTACAGGTTCAGCACTAAGAAAAGAGCTGCAAAGTAATGTGAATGCACATGTAATATTAAACGAATCCCGTGTAGGAAGTCATGTTTTAGGAAGTGACCCACTTTTTGAATACACAAATGTATCCTATCCCATTGTTGGCGATGATGTACTAACAGTAAATTATTACGACAAATATCCAAAAGAAACAGATCTAGCTTTTAACTCGATAATTAATTATACAGGGTATTCACTTCTAGATGGAGGAGACGAACAACACGTTTATAAAGCCGAAAAATATTTAAAAAACTTAGCTACCGCAAGCAAAGTTAGAGTACTTGGTACAAATGATTGGATTTTCACTACTACCCGCTATGATAAAAAAGCACGCCCATTAATTATAGCCTCAAAGAATAGCTATTTAAAAACGACTGATTATATTTTAAATGAACTTGATTTTATAGGAAACTTAACAGCAAGCCAAAGTCAGCATTTAAAAACAGGGCAGCCAACAATTACAGTAACCGACGGTTTTACATATGACTCTCAAAACCGATTAATCAAGCAAATTCAATCGATTAATGAAGGGGGATTTAAAACAATTGTAACTAATGCATACGATGCATTAGGACAATTAATTAAAAAGGATGTAGGAGGAACAAGTGCTAGTCCGTTACAAGTAGTAGACTATAGCTACAATATTAGAGGTTGGTTAAAAGGGATTAATAATATCGCAAATATTGATACATCAAAGGATTTATTTGCCTTTGGGATAAACTACAATACAGCAGAATTTTCGGATACAGAAAAATTGTATAACGGAAATATTAGCGAAACCCATTGGTTAAGTGCTAACGACAATGTAAAACGATCTTACGCCTATAGCTACGATGCATTAAATCGTATATTGCAAGGACGTTATAAAGTAGCCACAAATACGAGTGTGGATAACCGTTATAACTTAAATCATATATCGTATGATAAAAACGGAAACATAAAAAATTTATTGCGAAACGGATTTGTGAATGATAGCTCAGTAATTACGGATAATTTAACCTATAACTATGCA
>Ga0209291_1000440_pt1 | contig 39915 bp, 34 predicted proteins | sample GOMGulsemesocosm_FD_184633 | JGI IMG/M metagenome (GOLD analysis project Ga0209291, IMG submission 184633) | Methane-oxidizing microbial communities from mesocosms in the Gulf of Mexico - GOM9B Gulf of Mexico (SPAdes) (version 2) | ecosystem: Environmental > Aquatic > Marine > Cold seeps...
TGAGATTTCTTTAAAGGGTCGTAGGAGATTACTACGTTGATAGGTCATAGGTGTAAAGGCAGTAATGTCATAGCCGAGTGATACTAATAACCCATAGGCTTATGTACGCTCTTTTCTTATTTTTTTTACAAGTTGTTTTTTATATCTCAATATGTTAACTTATTAGTTACTTTATTTTAAGTGACAGTGTTGTACAATAGTACAAATACTTAAAACTTAAGGTGGTTATAGCAATGGGGCTCACCTCTTACCTTTCCGAACAGAGAAGTTAAGCCCATTAGCGCCGATGGTACTGCAGTTATGTGGGAGAGTAGGTCGCCGCCTTCTTTAGAATCCTCAATATCTTATGATGTTGGGGATTTTTTTTGCAATAAACTGAAAAGAGTAAACTAGTATATGTAAGGAAAGGAGTAATGTGTAACACGTTATTAATAAATAAGTACTACTCCAGGAGGACCTTTTAATGTTTTATTTTCTTTAAAAACATTTTGTATTTAAAATCAATTATTTGTAAAATTTCAATTTTTATATTTTAATCATTTCTCATTGAACATCGGAACTTTCTTATTCAAAATTATATGTGATTTTTTTCAATTTTTTAAAAAGATCAAAAGTTGATACACTTAATTATTAGATTAGTTCTTGATAGAGGGCAATTCTAATTCTATTTATTTTTCAGAAATAAGTTTAGAGATTATTAGTTTTTATAAGATCTATTTTGTTAGAAAAATTTGGACAGTATCTTTTGGGGTTTCTTCATGGAATAGTATGTAGGGGATTATTAATTTGAAATTCATAAAAAAAAAAGTTATTAACAATATTTATTACTTGAAAATTGAGCTTATTAAGATTTTTGACATTATTAATAAAAATAAATAAAAGCTATTGACATGTTAATAAACATAGGGTTTTATAAGGTGTAAATGGTTTTAATAATGATGCCGTTAGGTATGGATTATTTTTAATACAGCTTTTTTTTAAGAAAAACAGGGTAACATTTTTGTTTTTTAAGGAACTTATTAACAGTAAGTGTTCTTTCAGTTGTTTAATTTTTATTCTGCTTTATATGAAAAAATCATTAAGTTTTTTGTTATTAGGTTTGTTTTGTAGCTTAAGTTTTCAAGCTCAATCACAAGCAATAGATATTTCATATGAAAACCCTTTAGGAGTCGAAATTTTTGGTGGTCAAGAGATATTCCGAATATCCATACATAATTATACAGAAAACATTATTGACGCAAATTCTATTATACGTGTTAATCTACCTGCGGGAATAAATTATGCGTCAAATTCAGTTTCTGGTAATTTTATTGTATCCACGTCTGTAGATTTGAATAACCCTGAATTTATAGCTGTTGATACTATTGTTGCCGGAGGTTCAGTAGTATTGGAGTTTAGTGCTGAAGCAATGTGTAATAGTTATGAATTTATTAATGACTGTTCATTGTCTGTTGAAAACCAAATTGGTTATTCTTATAGTGTTGGAGGAGTAAACTACCCACAAATAAATATTAATGACACTGATAATTATAACCTATCCTTTAGATATATCGATTTAGAATTACCATCGGAAATCTTGAACGAATCAAATCAAACTCTTGAATTTAACAATTTGAATGAATTATTGACACAAGAACTGAATATTAGTATCCCTGGAAATTCAATAGATTTTTCTACATTTCAAATAGATTTAACCCCCACTGATGAGTTAAACTTCGTGGGAATTTCGGAATTAATTGTTGGAGGAACAAATTATAGTGTTACAGGTGTAACGATTTCTAATCCTACAGCTACCAGTTCTACATTAAACCTACTATTTAATGCCGCTGATATAGATGCAAGTATTACTAGTTTTAGCGCTAATATGGTGATTAAGGTTAAACTAGATTTTATTGCAAAAAGTTGCTTTGAAGGGATGTCTCAACATGTGGAATATGAAGCATTTATGTCGGGTTTGAATGGAGGGGGATGTATTATTTCTAAAAGTATAGGTGATTTTGAATTTCGTTCTTTAGCTCCAAGTTTAAGTTATTCCTTTGATTCAGATAATGGGCTTAATTTATGTGGAAATACATCTAAAGTAACCTACATTATGAGTAATGCTGTGAATGCTTTAGGTCCAGCTTATGATGTACATTTATTTCTGAAACACCAAAATGGTGGACAAATTGAAAATATAAAAATAAATGATATTCCTGTTGATAGCTCTATTTATGCTACTTCGGTTGGTAGTAATGTGCATTTATTTGGTAACAATATCCCTGGTTTAACCGATTTAACTGATGAGGACGGTGATGGTGAAATAGATGATTTGGCTCCCGGAGCATCAATAAGAGTTTCATGTGACGTTGGGTTGTCATTATTATCTGAGGATTTTTCACTGGATAATTGTGAAAGTGGTTTGTATGGACTTTACTTTCATTCGGAATTTAATACACTAGACTCTCAGTGTGCAACTAATTATTCCACAGATGATAATTTACAATCCTTCTTTCAGTTGAGGGATGTAGGAGCTAGTGAATCGATAGTGTTAGATGCTGATTTTGATGATGGACAGGAACACACAGTACATTTGAAGTTAAATAGGTTTGGAGGTGGAATGCAAAATCAACTATATGAAGATAACATGTTTTTGGAAGCACGTATTGAAATTCCTTGTGGTGCTGATTTTGTACTTGGATCGGGTAAATTCATAAGAACTGATAATAACTTAGAATTGGGTACTACAATTACTACTTCAGACCTTGGTGATAAAACTATTTTAAATATTAAACTATTAGAACCTTATATTTTCCCAAATTCTATTGTTAATTATGGAGGTATATTTGAATTTAACCTATTTTTAAATTGTGATAATTTTACCGGTTGTACAGATGAGGAAACCTTATTAAAATCAACATTTTATGGTTCTTTTTCTGAATGCCCTGATAAAATAATTAACCTTGGATGTGTAGAAAAAGAACTTTTTTTACACTGTTACCCTTTATTGCCTTCTTGTCCTAATGAATACCCTATAGTCCCAAGTAGTTTTGATGCCATTCGCACAAGTTATGGAACATATAATGACGGAACTCAAATTACCATTGAAGGTGTTAATAATGGAGATTTTCAAGACTTAAACATTGACGGAGCTTATGCTTGTGATACTATTCAAACCGAAATAGTAGGTGCTGCAGTTTGTGAAATACAAAGTAATGAAACTTTTTATGGGTATGTATGGTATTCTCATCCAGAGAATATTTCATTTCTTACTATGACACATGCTGAATGTAGTGTTGGATCGGGAACATCTATAACTGTAAATGATTTTGAAATTCGAGCTGATTTAAGTAGTTCAAACAAGACAGTTTATGAAATAAAAGTTATTGGACAACAAGTTAATAAATATGATATTGTTAAAATTAAAGGCTTTTTTGCTGTGGATAAATTAATCAATAATAATCCAAATTTTCCAAACGTTTATAAATTTGAGGAGTTTAGAGGTGGTTTTAGTATTACTCCATCTTTACCTGTTTCTCCTTTTCATTATGGAACTGAGTTTGAAGTTTATGGATTGAATTATGTAGGGAACTCTGCTAGTACTCCAGCGAGCTGCTCTAATGATGGATTATATTCTTTTTCTTTTAATGTTACGGGAGGTAGTGGAGATGATTTTCCTAATGAATTTAGAAATGTTGTTCAAGTTGTTGGGCCAGTAGAAATAACTATCCCACAAGAAGCAATAGGAAAGGTAGTTCCTTATGCAGCTCATTATACTGTAACTAATTATGTTGGATCTGCATTATCAATAGAGGATGTAGGTGGAGGGTTGTATAGGGTTTATGATACTGTATATGGATCTCTTGAAGAGTTTAAACCCTTCGACAAAACGTCTTCTTTTACGCAATGTGTTATATATATAGATTCAGTTTTGACTGATTGTGATTTTCAAGAAACACAAACGATAGATGTAATTGCTTCTCATTATGAACAAAATTATGCCAATGATTCTTGTAAGGAACTTGTAGATCATACTTATACTCAACAAATAATTAGTTCGGGGAGCGGTTTTAATGTTGGAGATTTAAAATTGGATGTTGTAAACCCTTTTTTTCAAACAGTAGGAACTGTTACTACGTACAAGGTTGATATTAATAATTTAAGTTCTCAAGAGGCAAAATATTCGTGGATTAAATTTACATATCCCGATGATTTAATAACAATAAATAATTCTACAATTGATGGGTATGATGTTGTAGGAGAAATATATGATACCAATACATTATTATTAAAACTGCAGCCGATTAGTGCTGGTAGTGAAATGGAGGGGCACATTGATGTAACCTTAAATGATTGTAATTTTGTTGAACAACTTGTAGATATTCAAATTGAAACTGGAATTTCCTGTCAACCTATATCTGACGATATATTTAATAATGATGGTATTGTTTGCCCTTTGGATACTGATAAAATACTGCAATTAGAAATTATAAAATCAAATTTAAGGATGGATATAATTCCACTTTTCGATAATATTGATCCTCTCCAGTATTGTGATTCTTTTCAGTATATAGTTCAAATATTTAATAATGAAAAAGCAAGTATAACCAGTCCAAGTTTTCAAATAGATATACCAACTGGATTTGATATGTCTGTACAGTATCGTTATCCGGTCTCCGAAGTTATAGATCCTACTAACCCTTATTTTAATAATATAGGTTTTTCATCACCAATTGATATCATAAGTGGACAATTATGGGGTTTGGAGGAAACGAATGGAGTGCTTCCAGGATATATTACAAATCAATCAGGGTATTTAAATAATTACTATCAATTGTTAGTAACACTTACTCCTACTTGTGGTTATGATGGAGTAAGTTCTATCAATTTTAAGGCAAACGGTATCACTAATTGCAATGAAGATAAAGAAATAACTTTTCAAACCACACCTTCATTTTTTGAGTTAGAGGAAGTTAACAGTTATTCTCATCAATTATCTATAGATGTACAGGAAAATGACGATTATGGTAGTTATACGGCTACAGTCCATTATGATAGTGATATTTCTAATTTGTCAGGGGGACTTTCTATTAATTTACCCCCGGGAATATATTCATCAGATGATTTAAGTTTTACTTTACCATCAAGCGGAAATATTGATTTCATTTTTGATTTTACAACTGACCCTGGTTATTGTCAAGATGTAAGTTTTTTTATAAACACTATAATTGATATTGATTTAGGATGTGATACTAATAGTTTATGTTCTAGTAGTTTTGAATTAGAAGATAGATTAATTGAAACCATTTGTATTCAAGAATGTGATATTGATGCTAAATTTGAGGTTCAAAAAATAAGTGATTGTACGTACCAATTTATCAATTATTCATTAGCTAATAACTGGGATAACGTTCAATACTTATGGGATTTTGGTGATGGAAATACTAGTACTGAATTTGAACCAACACATACTTATATAATTAATGGAAATAATAATGTATCTCTTACAGTTACAGCTTTAAGTCCTATAGGAGAAAGTTGTGAAAGTAATTTTGGACCAATAAAAATTATAGCAAACAAGTGTTCTCAAGATGGAAGTTGTATAGGTATTATTGATACAACTGTTCTGGACTTATACCCTAACCCTAGTAATGGAAGGTTTACTTTGTCTTTCAATGATTGCATTAAGTTTTGCGAAGTAAGTGTTTTTGATGTATTAGGAAAAGTAATTCATAAAAAAATAATGACTAACGATAATCAAGTTTTTATAGATATTTCTAATTGTGCTAAAGGGGCTTACTTAATTAGAGCATCAAGTGATACTATGAGCTTAACTAAAAGGGTTATTATTGAATGAATTTAGTGATTTTAAATCTATAAATTATTTTCATTCGGTATTTATTATGATAATATTTATATTAAAAAGAGAATACATTATGTAAGTTTTTTTAAGGTTTTTGGACTAAGTTTCAGCTAAATTAATTATCTTCAGTTCTGTATGAATAAACCTTTTATTTCTTCACTTCAAAATACTTTAGAAAAATCACTAATTTTATTAGAGAATATACCAGAATCCACGTATGTGGATGATTCAGTAGGTCCTTTTTATTCCAGTATTGGAGGACATATTCGACATATACTAGATTTTTACACTTCCATTTTTAAAGGCTTAAATAATTATTTAATCGATTTAACAGATAGAGAACGTAACACAATTATTGAAGTTGATGTTAATTTCGCTAAAACAGAAATAAAAAAAGTTTTAACAGAATTAGAAAGTTATTTGAGCTATGATTTAGAAGAAAAATATGAATTGATAGATGATCTAGGGCAAGGGAAAATATCTATACCTACTAATTTGTATGCTGTTTTTACTCAAGCAAATTCACATACTATTCATCATTATGCTATAGTTTCACAATTATTATTCGCTTTTGATATTGTAATAGAAGATAAAACTTTTGGATATAACCCAACCACTCCTCAGAAAAAAACTAGGAATATTAGTCGTTAAACAAGGCTTTTATAATTGTATGTAAACCTTTCATTGTGAGTAATATTGCTGTTATACAAAACAAACCAGCAATACCAATAGTTAGGAAATTACGTAATTTAAATCCTAAGTGCAATAAAAATGGCCCAGAAAACATAAAAAATAAAGCGATAGCCATAAATTTTATTCCTTTTGATAATACTTCTTTATTTGTTCTCATTATTATAATATGTTGTAGCATTACGAACGGATCCGTGTTTTAATAAAAGTTCTTGTGCTAATTCGTGATTTATATTTAATGAATTCATGATCATTTGAGTTCCACGCTCAACTAGTTTGTCGTTAGAGAGTTGCATATCAACCATCTTGTTACCTTTTACTTTTCCCAATTGAATCATTGTACCCGTAGAAATCATATTTAAAACTAATTTCTGTGCAGTACCTGCTTTCATACGTGAACTTCCAGTAACAAACTCTGGCCCAACAATAACAACAATAGGAAATTTAGCAGTTAATGCTAAAGGGCTATTTTGATTACAAGTGATACATCCAGTAGTGATATTATTTTCATTACACTTTTCTAAACCTCCAATTACATATGGTGTTGTTCCAGATGCAGCAATTCCAATCACAACATCTTTATTTGTGATGTTATAACTTTTTAAATCTTCCCATGCTTGTTCTGTATCATCTTCAGCATTTTCTACTGCATTCCTAATGGCATCATCACCTCCGGCAATTATTCCGACAACTAAATCATGAGATACTCCAAAAGTAGGGGGGCATTCAGAGGCATCAACAACACCTAATCTACCACTAGTACCAGCTCCTATATAGAATATTCTACCCCTGTTTTTTAGTTTGATAACTGTTTCAATTACTAAATTTTCGATTTGTGGTAAAGCTTTTTCAATAGCTAATGGAACAGTTTTATCTTCAGTATTGATATTAGTTAATAATTCAGAAACAGTCATGTTTTCTAATTCATTATACTTGGAATCTTGTTCTGTAGTTTTGGTGAATTTCATAATGTAAAGGTAGTAAAATCAAAAAGCTTCTGATAAGTCAGAAGCTTTTTTAAATATGTATAATTTAAATAGTATTAAGCAATACTTGCTAAAATAGTATTTAGTGTATTACTAGGTTTCATAGATGAAACTACTAATGATTCAGAAGGAGCATAATACCCTTCTAGTTCAACAGCTTTACCCTGAATTGAATTTAATTCATTGATAATAGTAGCTTCTTGTGAAGCTAATTCATGAGCTAGCTTAGTAAATGTAGTTTGTAAATCACTATCTTTTGTCTGGTTTGCTAATGCTTCAGCCCAATAAGTTGCTAAATAGAAGTGTGAACCTCTATTGTCCAATTCACCAACTTTACGAGAAGGAGACTTTCTATTGTCTAAGAACTTATCAGTAGCATCATCTAAAGTTTCCGCTAACACCAATGCTTTAGAGTTATTATTTGTATTCCCGAAATGTTCTAAAGAAACAGCTAATGCTAAGAACTCTCCTAAAGAATCCCAACGTAAGTGATTTTCTTTAGTGAACTGCTGTACATGCTTAGGGGCAGAACCACCGGCACCAGTTTCGAATAATCCACCACCGTTCATTAATGGTACAATAGATAGCATTTTAGCAGACGTTCCTAATTCTAAAATTGGGAATAGATCTGTTAAGAAATCACGTAAAACATTTCCTGTAACAGAAATAGTATCTTTACCATCTTTAATTCTATCCAAAGTAAAATGAGTAGCATCAATAGGAGATAAGATTCTGATATCTAAACCAGTTGTATCGTGATTTGGTAAGTATGTGTTTATTTTCTTAATCAATTCAGTATCGTGAGCTCTGTTTTCGTCTAACCAGAAAACTGCTGGAGTAGCAGAAGCTCTTGCTCTTGTTACTGCAAGCTTAACCCAGTCTTGAATTGGTGCATCTTTTACCTGACACATTCTCCAGATATCACCAGTTTCAACATTATGCTCTAATAAAGTAGTTCCGTTTGCGTCAATAACACGTACAGTTCCATTTGAACTCATTTCAAAAGTCTTGTCATGAGAACCATATTCTTCGGCTTTTTGAGCCATCAAACCAACATTTGGAACAGTTCCCATTGTTGTAGGGTCAAAAGCACCGTGTTTTTTACAGAAATCAATAGTTGCAGTATAAATACCAGCATAACTACTATCTGGAATTACAGCTTTGGTATCTTGTTGTTTCCCTTCAGTATTCCACATTTGTCCTGAAGTACGTATCATTGCTGGCATAGAAGCGTCAATAATAATATCAGAAGGAACATGTAAGTTAGTGATTCCTTTGTCAGAATCAACCATTGCTATTGATGGTCCGTTAGTATATGCAGTTTGAATATCAGCTTCAATTTCTGCGCGTTTATCAGCAGGTAATTCGTTTAATTTTTCTAATAAGTTTCCAAAACCATTATTAACATCTACCCCTAATTCTTCTAAAACAGTAGCATGTTTATCGAATACATTTTTGAAGTATACTTTTACAGCATGACCGAAAATGATTGGATCAGAAACCTTCATCATAGTGGCTTTCATGTGTAATGAAAACAACACGTTGTTCGCTTTTGAATCTTTTATTTGTTCATCTAAAAAGGCAACTAATGCTTTTTTATTCATTACTGTAGCATCAATAATTTCACCTTGCAATAGGCTTAGATTATCTTTTAAAACAGTTTTATCACCATTTTCAGTAGTAAATTCAATTTTTACAGATGTGACGTTTGAAATAGTAGTAGATTTTTCGTTATGTGCAAAATCTCCAGCACTCATGGTTGACACATGTGTTTTAGAATCTGAACTCCAAGCTCCCATTGAATGTGGATTTTTTCGAGCGTAATTTTTTACCGCTTTTGGTGCTCTACGGTCAGAATTCCCTTCACGTAACACAGGGTTTACAGCAGATCCTTTAATTTTATTATATCGTGTCTGTATATCTTTGTCTTCAGTAGTATTTGTATCATCAGGATAACTAGGAATAGCAAACCCTTGTCCTTGCAATTCTTTAATAGCTGCTTTTAACTGAGGTACAGATGCAGAAATATTCGGAAGCTTGATAATGTTTGCTTCTGGTTTTTTTGCTAATTCCCCTAACTCAGATAAAGCATCTGGAACTTTTTGCTCATCAGTTAAAAAATCAGGAAAGTTTGCTAAAATTCTAGCAGCAAGAGAAATATCTTTAGTTTCAATAGTTACTCCTGAAGAAGCTGTAAAAGCTTGAACAATTGGTAAAAATGAACGTGTAGCTAAAGCTGGTGCTTCATCTGTTTTAGTATAAATAATTTTTGCTTTTCCTGACATGATTATTTGTTTTTATAGTTAATACGGTAAGGACTACCGTTAGTATTTGATTTTTCCTTAAATTTAAGGAACTCAAAGATACCGATTACGGATTGATTTTTGAAGCTTACGAAGTTGAACTTCAGATTATGAATAAAGATTTGTTAATGTGATAAATTTCTCATTTGAATTTTTAGAACTGCATAAATTAAATGATTGTTTTTTGTGAATTTAACTATTGGTTTTCGGCATACTTATTGCTTTTTTAAGAATAAGAACAAATACAGCTATAAATGACAACAATTGAAATTGAAAAAAAAGATAAATATAAAAAACTGGCCTTAGGGCTATTATTTGACGCATTAGGATATGTTTCTTTTATTTTTCCACCATTTGATATAGTTTGGGCACCTCTTTCAGCTTATTTAATGACCAGACTGTATAAAGGTAGAAAAGGAAAAATAGCTGCGGCAGTTACCTTTATTGAAGAGGCATTGCCATTTTTAGATGTTGTACCTACATTTACGCTTATGTGGATATATACATTTGTTTTTAGAGGACAGAAGGCGAGTGGTGATATTATTGATGTTGGCTAAAATATTTTTGAAAATACAAAAGGCTTCTGATTTTAGAAGCCCCTTTTGTATTTTTATAATTTAATTGTCATGCCGAGTATAATATTTCTTCCTTGATTATAAATACCATCATTTTTTAATCTTGATAAATGATTGATATATTGTTTATCTAAAAGGTTGTTTACTCCTAGGTTAAATATATAATTTGCTTTTTTTGTTTGTAACTCAGAATTTACTCCCAAATTAACTAAATCGTAATTTTTTGAAGCAATTTCAGAATCACTTACATTTTGTTGCTTGAATACATTTTTTAAACTAATAAATGCATCCGTATTCAACTTAGAGTCTTTAGTTATAGTAAAAGTTAAATTAGTGTGAATAGAATTGGCAGGTATCAAAGGCAGGTAATCACCATTGCTTAATTTTCCGACAACTGTTTCGAAGTTACTACTAATATGTAGCCAATCTAATGGATGAGGGTGTAGGTGTATTCCTAATTCACCACCATAAAGAGTAGCGTTTCCTTGTAGGTACTTGAATACTTGTGCGTCTTCAATAGTTTCAGAAGTAGGGTTAAGGTAGATGTAGTCATTAATGTTGTTGTAAAAACCATTTACAAAAAATTCAAAATGTTCACTCTTATAATTTAAGTTTAAATCTAGTTGTAAATTTTGTTCATTAGTTAGATTTACATCTCCTATTTCATAACGATTACTTCCTTCGTGTTCTCCGTCGGATGTTAATTCGGCTAAATTTGGAGCTCTAAATCCGCTAGCAAGATTAATACGACCAGTTATTTTGTTGGTTAAATTAGTTTTGAATCCAATCGCTCCATTAAAACTATTAAAACTTTTGTCCTTGTTAATTGTGTTTATGTGTATGTTTCTATAATCATAACGTAAGCCGAATTGTATTGCATGTTTTTTCCAATGATAATGGGATGTTCCGAATATTCCAGCATCAGTTGTATTTGCATCAGGAATTAAAGTTTCGGACCCAAAATTCTTGTTTCTCTGAAACATTCCTTGAGTACCAATAATAATTTCGAAATCATTAATTTCTGGGAACTCGTATTTAATATTATAATTAAACGTACTTAGGTGCATTTCCAAAGCAGGTTCTAACTTTTCTTCAATATGTTCTTCTTCCTCATGATCATCTTCCTCTTCACCTTCATGGTGATGCTCCTCTTCAAATTCTTTTCTATTGTTATATGTGTATCCAAAAATCATATCAAGCTTTCCTTTGTTTAAGTTGACTTTTGTATGTGAGCTTATTACATGATTTTCAATAGATTGATTCGGTAATAAAGGTTTGATGTTTTTATTTTGAGTACTAATTTCTTCAGGTATACCTAAGCGACTGAAATTGATATTATAACGTATGTCATTAGTTATTTTATTATTCCCAAAACCAACTCCCGTTTTTAAGTCATATTCAGAAAACCGTGAATTAGTTACACGTGTATTGTCAAATTGATAATCAGCGTGTTGTTGTAAAGAGAAACGAGTTAATAGTTTTAGTTTTTTAGTAGTTTTTTTAAGTCCGAAATTTGTAGTTATCCCATTTGTGTTAGAAAAATATTTTGAAGAGATATCTATATCTAAGGAATCCAAAGGAACATATCGTTCTGGATTTAAAAATAACACTCCACCAATTGCATCAGATCCATAGAGAAGGGAGGCTGGTCCTTTAATAATTTCTATACTTTCAATTCCAGCAGCACTAACACCAATACCATGCTCTTCTCCAAATTGTTGATTCTCCAACCTTATCCCTTGAGTATAGACAAGTACTCTGTTGCTACTTAATCCTCTAATAACAGGTTTACCTATTCCACTACCAGTACTAATTTGATTAACACCAGGAACTTGACTTAGTTGTTCAGATAGATTGTTTGCATCAGTTAAGCCTGATGTCTTTATTTTCTCAACCTTCATAACGTTATCCTTTTGTAATTTATGAAAAGGAGCAGAAATAAGAATACCTTCAAGCTCTAAAGCTGTTGGGTGTAATTGAAAATTGATTGTAAGATCAGAATTAAGGTCTATTTCTTTATGAATATTTTGATAACCTAAATAAGAAATATGAAGATTGTAGTTTCCAGATGGTAGATTTTCGATTTTATAAAAACCATTAGAAATTGTTGTAGTTCCGGTATTTAGTGACTTGATGTAAATGGCTACATTGGCTAATGGTTCTGTAGTTTTTTTATCAGTAATATTACCTGATATTTTATATTGTGCAAAACTACTTGTGCTTAAAAAAAGTACAAGTAAACTTATAATATGTTTCATGTATTGTTGTATTAATTGCATACCCGAGCTGTAGCTTAGGAAGCGTATATAAATAATAAATAGAATGTAATAATTGTTTTGATTATCTATATTAATACTGGAGGGCCTCTTAGAGGAGAATCTTCAATGAAAATACTACGTAAGTACTCACTTGAATATTCAGAGTGATTAGTGCTATAGTAATATGTATTTTTTTCTAACGAAAAATATGCAATTGAATCATAAATTTGAGGGGTTGCATATAATTGTATAAAGCTACATTCAAATTCTATTTCATGTAAATGTGTTTTATTTCTTTCATTACAATTAATTACATGCTCATGATGTTTAAATGAGTGAACAAAATTAAGAACAGATGGTGTTAATAAAACTAAAACTAGTCCTATTAACGTTACTGGTTTTAATATGTTCTTCAAATAATTACTCATTAAAATATTTTTTAAACCCCATTCTACTTAGCATTTTCTTTTCAAATGCCCAAAAGAATTTAAATTGACCGAAAACCCATCCTACAATAACCAACAAAACTTGGTAAATAGGAAAGATGATTAAAATTCGTATTGTCCAGAATAAAAAAGAGTTTGTAATAAGCTCTTTAAGATGAAGTACTTCTATAGTTGGGCCAGATATTTTTGCTGACGTAGAACCTGTTACCGCAAAAACTAAAAAAATTGCTATTAATTCCCAGCGGTAGTTTACTTGCCATTTAATAGCTAGTTTTTTAAATAGTTTTAATGTAATATTTAATATCCCATAAGCAATTATCAGGGTAAGAAATATCAGTAAAATAGTATTTATTTCAGCAAATTTTGAAAGAATCGCTTTAGCAAGTAAAAAGCCAGATAATAATAGAGCAATACTACCTAGTAAAGGGAAGAGTAATTGCCAGTTTTTTTCTATTTCCCAACGTTCTTTAATCTTTTGCATAACTATATTTTGATGCAAAAATAAACAATCGTTTTATAAAAAGATAAAAAATAAATTATAATAGGGTAGTACAGAGTTGTATTATAGCTTTTGCTTGTGTTTTTTTTGAAAATAGGTGAAGTACATAAACAGTTTATAATTTACTTCTAAGCCATAATTTACAAAAGGGTCATAGTCAATCCTCATTTCATATAAGTTTGAACTATAATTAAAAGGTTGCAGTACCCGTTGATTCCAAGATACTACATAAAATTTATTTTTAATTTCTAAAGTTGGTTGTGAATAAAATGACATTGGTTTTTGTGAAACTAACCAAGAGTTAAATCCTGGTTCAATAATGATAATTTCATACTCTAACTCTTTGTTTTCAATAACTACTTTATCTCTATCATTTACTGATTTGTTATTCGTTACTGTACTGGCACAGGACATACAAATAAATAATATGAGGTATAATAAGCGTAGCATAACAATATCAATATTTATATAAAGGTACAAAATAAAAAAGCTGAACTCAACAGTTCAGCTTTCAAATACGTGTTTTAAAAAGATGTTTATTTTCCAAATAGCCCTCCAAGTAAACCTGTAAGGCCACTCTTTTTTGTGCTTCCAGAATTCAATACCATTCCAGCAACGTCATCTAAAATAGATCCATCACCGTCACCATCTAATAGTGATTCAATTAATGATTGTTGTTTAGGTGCTGTATCACCGCCACCTAATAGTCCACCAAGTAAGTTTCCTATTCCGTTTGAATCAGCTACATTTTGTTGTTTTGATTGTTTTCCTAAATATCCCATTACTAATGGTGCTGCAACTTTTAAAATTTCCATTACAGTTCCTGAATCCATTCCTGATTTTTGGACTAATGCATTAGTAATATTATTTTGTGATGCACCTAATACATGGCCTAATATTCCAGCGCCATCATCCATGACACTTTGATCAACTCCACCAGCGAATAATCCACCAAGATTGTCTAATATTGATCCATCATGTTTTCCTGACAATGCCCCCATTAATCCTGCAGCGCCTTCTGGAGTAGCAGCGTTACGTTTCATAGCTCCCATTAATACTGGCAAAGCCATTGTTAATACAGAAGAAGTTTTATCTGTAGATTGACCAGATTGACCAGCTACACCACTTATAATTGTTTTTCCTATATCACTGTTTAGTAAATCTAATATTCCTGACATTTTAATATTGTTTTAGTTTATTTAAAATAACTTAATTTTAAATATACTAAAATTATGTCAATAATTAAATGTTGTTAATATGATTTGCGAGCTGAGTAATTAATTCTTTTTCTATTTTATTGATACTGTCAATTGTTGCTCCTCCAATATGTGGGGTTAATGATAATTCAGGGTTCATTAATAACTGAATTTCTGGTTTTGGTTCAGTTTCAAATACATCTAAAGCTGCATATTTCACTTTTTCAGATTCAATTGCATTTATTAAAGCTATTTCATCTAGAGCTCCACCTTGAGAAGTGTTGATAATTCCAATACCAGTTTTCATTAATTCTATTTCTTTTCTACTAATTAACGGACTTTCTTGATATGGAACATGTAGTGTTATGAAGTCTGAATTTTTTAATAGTGAAGTTAATGGTTGTGTTTCAATTTCAAAAGCTATTGATTGTCCGTTGAAGAAAGAAATATTAATAGTTTCATTTTTAATATATGTGCTTGTAGCAATTACGTTCATTCCTAAGCCGAGAGCTATTTTGGCTACTTCTTTACCAATTGTACCTAAACCAATAATTCCAAGTGTTTTACCTCTTAATTCAGTTCCCGTTGAGAATTGTTTTTTAAGATCAGTAAATCTAGAATCTCCTTCTAAAGGCATTTCTCTATTGGATTGATGTAGGAAACGAACCATACCTAGTAGATGAGCAAAAACTAATTCGGCTACACTTATTGCATGTGCTTCTGGGGTATTGATAATGAGTATTCCTTTATCTATCGCATAACTAACATCAATGTTATCTACATAATTACTTGTACAACCAATAATTTTTAGTGTAGGGCAGGCATCAATTAATTCAGAAGAAATAGTTGTGTTAACACTAATAATTATTGCATTAATATTATTTTGATTGATGTAGTTAATCAATTGATTTTGTGCTACAGTTAATGTAATAACTTCAAATCCTGCGCTTGATAATAAATCAAAACCAGATTTAGAAATGGTATGATTAGCTAACAGTTTCATAATAATGTAATTTATTTTTTTGAAATAATTGTTTCTAATTCTTGCATTGCACAAACTAAAACTTGAACACTTTCTAACGGTAAGGCATTATACATTGATGCTCTATATCCACCAACACTTCTGTGTCCATTTAATCCACTTATACCGGCTTTATTCCAAATGTCATCAAAAGTATTTTTATGAAATTTATCAATCAAAGAGAACGTAGCGTTCATGACACTTCTATCTTCAAGAGCTGTATTTCCTTTGAAAAAAGGGTTTCTATCAATTTCTGTATATAGTAATTCTGCTTTAGTGTTGTTGATTTTTTCAATTGCTGAAATTCCTCCTTTATCTTTTAACCATTGTAAGGTAAGCATGGAAACGTAAATTGGAAAGACTGCAGGTGTATTAAACATACTGTCTTTAGAAATATGTACTTGGTAGTCTAACATAGATGGGATCTTTCTTCCTGTTTTTCCAAGAATTTCATTTTTTACAACAACAAGAGTTGTTCCTGCTGGCCCCATATTTTTTTGTGCGCCAGCATAAATGATATCAAATTTAGAGAAATCTAATTGACGAGAAAAAATATCTGAACTCATATCACAAACCATTATCCCATCAAATTCAGGAATTTTTTTCATTTGAGTACCAGAAATAGTATTGTTACTCGTGCAGTGGAAATAATTCACATCCTTAGGAATAACGTATCCTTTTGGGATGTATGAATAGTTTTTATCTTCTGAAGAAGCAATTACATCAACTTCGCCAAAAAGTTTTGCTTCCTTAATCGCTTTAGCTGACCAGGTACCAGTGTTCATGTAAGCTGCTTTTCCATGATCCTTTTTCATTAAGTTATATGGAGTTAATAAAAACTCTGAACTTGCTCCTCCATGTAAGAATAATGCTGTATATCCTTTGTTTTCTAATCCAAGTAATTCCAAAGCTAAGCAACGTGCCTTTTCAATAACACGTACAAAGTTTTCACTTCTATGAGAAATCTCTAGTAATGATAAATCTAATCCGTCAAAATTTAATACGGCATTAGCTGCTTGTTGCAATACTTCTTGAGGAAGGATGCATGGTCCTGCACTAAAATTATGTTTTTTCATAATTGTAAGTTGTGAGTGTTTATAATGTTGCTAAAAATGCTAAGGTATTTACACCATCAGCATAATCAGTTAGTTTTGGTTTTTGAGTTTCTCCAAAGCTAATTTCATTTTCCATAAAATCATTTGCTACAATACATTGTATAGAATCAGAATCAGCTACAAGTTGTGTTTTAAGCGATTCTAAATCATCGTACTTTTCATAAAACAAAGATGAAATAGGAGAGGAGTAACTAGAATCTTCTTTTAACATTAGGAAACCATTTTCTAATAAATCAAATAAGCTCATTAAATATACTGCCTTATTGTAATCGTAATTATTAGCGTATTTGGCATTGTTGATAATGTCCTTGTGTTTAAAAACCGCATTAAATAAGTTATCGAAATTGTAATTTTGTGGCACAAATAGTTTAGAAACACTTCTGCATCCCAGTCCGAAATACGTAAAAATATCATCGGATAATCCACTAAGTTCTTCTTCGGTTTCATTTCCAGTAAGTATGGCTACTGAATTTCTACTTTTTCTAATTATAGAAGGGTATTTTCCAAAGTAATGTTCAAAATAACGAGCGGTGTTATCGCTTCCTGTAGCAATAACAGCATCAAAACCTTCTAATTTTCCTTCGCAGAAAGTGATCGTATTCTTAAAATCTTCATTTAAATATTGTAAATACTTAGCTAAAATAGGTAGTAGATGCTTGTCGTTAGACGATTGTTTAACTAAAACGGAATGCCCAGAGATTAATACTGATAAAAAATCATGAAACCCAACTAAAGGGATGTTTCCAGCCATTACAATAGCTACTTTTTTTTGTGAGATACTACTCAAACCTGTATTTAAAGTAAAGTCTATTAAATTATTTTCAGTAAGTGATTTATGCCACCCTTCACAAGCGAATAATACATTTTCGATGGTAAACCACTGGTTAAATTGATAGGCACGTTCAACTTGCATTTTAAATGCATCAAAAAACAAGTCGTTATGTGGAATGTCATCTTTCTTTTCAATCCCTTTTGTTGTAAATTGACTTAAAAATGTACCTAATTGTGAAAAAGCTAAAATTCTATTATTTAATTGACTCATTTATTTGGTATCTACATATTTTTGGCGTTATTTTTGTACCAAGAATATAGGTTTGTTTCTGATTTTTGACAAAGATACTCATTGTACTAAAATGGAGACAAGTTATTTTTAATTAAAAGAGAATTTAAGTTATGGCAATTATAATTACAGACGAATGTATTAACTGTGGAGCATGTGAGCCAGAATGTCCAAATACAGCAATTTATGAAGCTTCTGATGATTGGCGTTATGCAGATGGAACAGCACTGAAAGGTGATTTAGTCCTTACCAACGGAAAAACTGTAAACGCTGATGATGCTCAAGAGCCAATAAGTGATGAAGTGTACTACATTTCACCTGACAAATGTACAGAGTGTAAAGGTTTTCATGAGGAACCTCAATGTGCTGCCGTTTGTCCTGTTGACTGTTGTGTCCCTGATGATGCTGTTGTAGAAACAGAAGAGGAGTTACTTGTAAAACAGGCATTCATGCATCCAGAAGGATAATATTGATTTTAAAAACGAATCCAAAAGGCCAACTTTCTTAAGAAAGCTGGCCTTTTTGTTAAAAGTATATTAAAGCGGAGGCTAAATAAATTAAAATCAATACATTTACATTTCTTAAATAACCAATTATGAGCGCTTTAGTAAAATATTGTATTGCTTTTTTAATCTCAATGTGTGTTTTTATAATAGCACTTTTCTAGAAAAGGGAAGCTTTCTTTCAATTGTTAAAATTTCATATAATCTATATGGGGTTTAATCACTTATTTATTATTATTTTAATATTTTTTTAATGGAAATTATTTCCTTTTATGACTGCTATGTAGAAACCAATAAAAATATGTAGTTTTGCAAACTGATTTTCGTAACTATTTTACGAGTTTAATTGTAATACCATCATAATAATGAAAGCAGGAATTGTAGGATTACCAAATGTAGGTAAATCAACCTTATTTAATTGTTTGTCAAACGCAAAAGCACAAAGTGCTAACTTCCCTTTTTGTACAATTGAGCCAAATATTGGTGTTGTAAATGTACCTGATTCAAGAATAGCTAAATTGGAAAGTATGGTGAATCCTGAGCGTGTTATGCCAGCAACTGTTGAAATTGTTGATATTGCAGGTTTAGTAAAAGGAGCAAGTAAAGGAGAGGGATTAGGTAATAAATTCTTAGCAAATATTAGAGAAACTGATGCAATTATACATGTATTACGTTGTTTTGACAATCCTAATATTATACATGTTGAGGAAACTATAGATCCTATTAGGGATAAAGAAATTATCGATTTTGAATTACAATTAAAAGATTTAGAAACGGTAGATAAAAGATTAGAAAAGGTAAAACGTGCAGCAAAAACAGGGGATAAAGAAGCGATTTTAGAGCAAGTAACGTTGATGAAACTTAAAGAAGTGCTAGAGTCTGGTAATTCTGTTAGGTCATTAGAATTTAATGAAAAAGAACAGCTTTTTGTAGATGAATTCCAAATGATAACTTCTAAGCCTGTACTATATGTTTGCAATGTAGATGAAGCTTCAGCAAAAGAAGGGAATGAATATGTTAATAAGGTTCGTGAAGCTGTAAAATCTGAAAATGCGGAAGTTATTATTTTAGCTGTCGCAACAGAATCAGATATTGCTGAGCTAGAAGATTATGATGAGCAACAAATATTTTTAGAAGATATTGGTTTAGAGGAGCCAGGAGCAGCACGTTTAATTAGGGCTGCTTATAAATTATTAAACTTACAGACTTACTTTACGGTAGGAGTTAAAGAAGTTAGAGCTTGGACTGTTTTTGTAGGAGCAACTGCGCCACAAGCAGCAGGAGTAATCCACACTGATTTTGAAAAAGGATTTATTAGAGCTGAAGTAATGCAGTATGATACCTTTGTGGAGTTTGGTAGTGAAGCTAAAGTTAAAGAAGCTGGTAAATTGGGAGTTGAAGGAAAAGAATACATAGTAAAAGATGGTGACATCATGCATTTTAGATTTAATGTATAAGTATTAATAGAATTTTCAATTTCATTATAACATTTACCTCATGAATCATATTGCTTCATGAGGTTTTTTTATGGTTGAAAATCTGTTACTAACTTTCTGTAATCCTTCTTTTATTTTTTTATACTTTATGTTATATTAGCAATATATCCTAATAGCTACTTTTTTAATGTCACAAGAAACCAAATATACTGAAGATAATATCCGTTCGTTAGACTGGAAAGAGCATATCCGTATGCGTCCAGGAATGTATATTGGTAAACTTGGAGATGGATCTTCGCCAGATGATGGTATTTATATTTTACTAAAAGAAGTACTTGATAATTCTATTGATGAATTTGTCATGGGTTCTGGTAAAACAATTGAAATTACTACGAAAGAAGGTAGAGTGACCGTTAGAGATTACGGTAGAGGGATACCGCTTGGAAAGGTAATAGATGTAGTGTCTAAAATGAATACAGGTGGTAAATATGATTCTAAAGCATTTAAAAAATCAGTAGGACTTAACGGGGTTGGTACCAAAGCAGTAAATGCGTTGTCAAGTTATTTTAGAGTAGAATCTAACAGAAATAACGAACGTAAGGCTGTAGATTTTTCTCAAGGTAATATAACGGAGGATTATCCTATCGAAAATGTAGTTTCAAGAAAAGGAACTAAAGTTGTTTTTATCCCAGATACAAGTATTTTTAAGAATTATAAGTATCGTTCAGAATATGTAGTTAAAATGCTGAAAAACTATGTGTATCTGAATCCTGGGCTGACCATTATTTATAATGGAGAAAAGTACTTTTCTGAAAATGGATTGAAAGATTTGTTGGAAGATAACAATAGTAAAGAAGACATGTTGTATCCGATTATTCATTTAAAAGGAGAGGACATTGAAATAGCAATAACACACAGTAAAACACAATATTCCGAAGAGTATCATTCTTTTGTAAATGGACAACATACTACGCAAGGAGGAACACATCAAGCAGCTTTTAGAGAATCAATTGTAAAAACCATACGTGATTTTTATGGTAAAGCTTATGAGGCGTCAGATATTAGAAAATCAATTATTTCTGCAGTTGCTATTAAAGTAATGGAGCCAATTTTTGAGAGTCAAACAAAAACAAAGTTAGGTTCTATTGAAATGGGTGGTGAATTGCCTACTGTTCGTACGTATATTAACGATTTTATAAAAACACAGTTAGATAATTACTTACATAAAAACTCAGAAGTTTCTGAAGCATTACAGCGTAAGATACTTCAAGCAGAACGTGAACGTAAAGAGTTATCTGGAATTAGAAAATTAGCAAAGGATAGAGCAAAAAAATCATCTTTGCATAATAAAAAGTTACGTGATTGTAGGGTTCATTTAGGTGATATCAAAAAAGAGCGTCGTTTAGATTCTACATTGTTTATTACGGAAGGGGATTCAGCAAGTGGATCAATCACTAAATCGCGTGATGTAAATACACAGGCAGTATTTAGTTTGCGAGGGAAGCCATTGAATTCTTACGGAATGAGTAAGAAAATTGTGTATGAAAATGAAGAATTCAATTTATTGCAAGCTGCATTAAATATAGAGGAGTCTATATCGGATTTACGTTATAACAATATTGTAATAGCAACTGATGCAGATGTTGATGGTATGCATATTAGATTGTTATTAATTACTTTTTTCTTACAGTTTTTTCCTGAATTAATAAAAGAGGGGCATTTATATATATTAGAAACGCCATTATTTAGAGTTCGTAATAAAAAAGAAACTATTTACTGTTACTCTGAAGAAGAGCGTGTAAAAGCAATGAATAAATTAAAAGGGAAACCTGAAATAACTCGATTTAAGGGATTAGGGGAGATATCTCCTGATGAGTTTCAGTTTTTTATTGGAGAAGATATTAGGTTGGATCCTGTAATGTTAGATCCAGAAACATCCATTGAAAACTTATTACAGTTTTATATGGGTAAAAACACACCAGACAGGCAGAAGTTTATTATTAACAACCTAAAGGTTGAGCTAGATATAATTGAAGAATGATGTTAATTAATATTTTTGGGGAAATATGAAATTTACAAATAAAAAGAGCAAACCTTTTTATAAAGCTGGCTATGTCGTATTGGGAATTATATTACTAAGTTTTTTTAGTTATAATTATCTAATTTCAAATTCATCATTATTTCAAATTCACGAGATTGGTGTTTTTGCAGTACTAGTATTTTTATTTCTGGTGTATTGGTATAAGAGAGCTAAGCATATTGAGTACGATAGTACAGGCCTCGGGTTGGTGTTTATTAGTAAGGGAGTGTTATTATCAGAGATAAGAAATTATAGAGAGCAACGAATTGAATTTCCTAAGGATAAATTAAAAAGGTTTCGTATTAAAAAGGTGTTTTTTAATAAGAAACTTTATTTATATATAAGGACTCATGGAGTTGTGAAAAAGGTTTGTTTGGACATCACTTTTTTAGGAGGAAAAAAAACGAAAGCTTTAAAAATGTCATTAAATAAAATAGTACAGGAAAATTCATCTAATTAATGAGCATAGAAGAAAACGAAAACATTGACGATTTGAATACAAATCAATATAGTGAAGAGGGAACGATAACTAAGGTTACAGGAATGTACAAAGATTGGTTTTTGGATTATGCTTCCTATGTTATTTTAGAACGTGCTGTACCAGCTATTGACGATGGATTAAAGCCAGTACAGCGTCGTATTATGCATTCTTTAAAGGAAAAAGATGATGGACGCTACAATAAAGTAGCAAATATTGTTGGTCATACCATGCAGTATCACCCTCATGGTGATATGAGTATTGCTGATGCAATGGTCCAAATTGGTCAGAAAGAGCTGTTAATTGATACTCAAGGAAACTGGGGGAATATTTTAACAGGTGATAGAGCGGCAGCCTCAAGATATATTGAAGCTCGTTTGAGTAAATTTGCTATCGATGTTGTTTTTAATCCCAAAATAACAGAATGGCAACAATCCTATGACGGGAGAAATAAAGAGCCTATAAATTTACCAGCAAAATTCCCATTATTGTTAGCTCAAGGAGGAGAAGGGATAGCGGTAGGGTTATCAACTAAAATATTACCACATAATTTTATTGAGTTAATAGATGCTTCTGTAAAACATTTAAAAGGGAAAAAATTTATCATTTATCCTGATTTCCCAACAGGAGGTGCAGCTGATATTTCTAATTATAATGATGGATTACGTGGGGGGAAAGTTCGTGTAAGAGCTAAAATTTCACAATTAGACAAAAATACTTTAGTAATTAATGAGATACCTTTCTCAACAACTACTACTAGTTTAATTGACTCTGTTCTAAAAGCAAATGATAAAGGGAAGATTAAAATTAAGAAGATAGAAGACAATACTGCTGCTGATGTTGAAATATTAATTCATTTGCCAGCAAGTATTTCTCCTGATAAAACTATTGATGCATTATATGCATTTACATCTTGTGAAACTTCTATTTCACCATTAGGTTGTGTGATAGATGATAATAAACCTGTATTTATTGGAGTTTCTGAAATGTTACGTAGATCGACAGATCATACGGTATTCTTATTAAAAAGCGAATTAGAAATTCAATTAAATGAATTACAAGAGCAATGGCATTTTGCTTCATTAGAGCGAATTTTTATTGAAAATAGAATTTATCGTTTAATAGAGGAAGAAGAAACTTGGGAAGGAGTTATCAGAGCTATTGATGAGGGGTTACAGCCATATATTAAGCATTTAAAACGTGCTGTAGTAGAAGATGATATTGTTCGTTTAACTGAAATACGAATCAAACGTATTTCTAAATTTGATATTGACAAAGCACAACAAAAAATTGACGCATTAGAAGGGCAAATTGAAGAGGTAAAGCATCATTTGGCACATTTGATTGAATATGCTATAGATTATTTTTTACGTTTAAAAAAGGATTACGGAAAAGGGAGAGAGCGTAACACAGAATTACGTCAATTTGGTGATGTAGATGCTACTAAAGTGATTATACGAAACACGAAATTGTATGTAAATAGGGAAGAAGGTTTTGTGGGTACTTCACTTAAAAAAGATGAATACGTAACGGAATGCTCCGATATTGATGATATTATTGTGTTTACCCGTGAAGGTAAAATGATGGTAACTAAAGTAGGTAATAAAACTTTTATTGGTAAAAATATCATCCATGTAGCCGTGTTTAAAAAGAAAGATACTCGCACGGTATATAATGTGATTTATAAGGACGGTATTTCAAAAGCCTCCTATATAAAACGTTTTCCTGTTACAAGTGTTACAAGAGATAAAGAGTATCTAATTACTCAAGGAAGCAAAGGGTCTATGGTTACATATTACTCTGCTAACCCAAACGGTGAAGCTGAGGTAATTACTATTAATTTGCGCCAAGTAGGAAGTGTTAAAAAACTAAAATGGGACTTAGAGTTTGCTGATGTATTGGTAAAAGGCCGTGCCTCAAAAGGAAATTTAGTTACTAAATATGCTGTAAAGCGAATTGAGTTAAAGTCGAAAGGTGTTTCTACATTAAAACCTAGGCAAATATGGTTTGATGATGCTGTGCAGCGTCTAAACCTTGATGGAAGAGGAGAGTTGTTAGGAGAGTTTAGAGGTGATGATAAATTACTGATTATCTCGCAAAGCGGTACTGTAAAAACAGTTACTCCAGAAGTAACATTGCATTTTGATGATGATATGATTGTATTGGAGAAGTGGATTCCTAGTAAGCCTATTTCTGCTATTTATTTCGATGGAGAAAAAGAACGTTATTATGTTAAACGTTTTTTGATAGAGCAAGAAGGGAAAGAAGAACACTTTATTTCTGAGCATCCAAAATCACAATTGGAAATTGTTGCGGTTGATTATAAGCCAGTTGCTGAACTTGTGTTTAGTAAACAACGTGGAAAGGATCAGAAACCAAATCAAATAGTGAATATTGAAGAGTTTATAGCTGTAAAAGGGATAAAAGCGTTAGGAAATCAGTTAACTGCGGATAAATTAAAACAAATAAATTTACAAGACCCTTTACCTCATGAAATAGAAGAAGTTCTAAGTGTTGGAGAAATTGAAGTTGTGGAAGAAAAACAAGTGAACACTAATGTTGATGGTATTGATTTGGATAATGACGATTTGGGAGCTGATGGGGAACAAACAGAGTTGTTTTAGCTATAAAAATAGTTTTAGACCATCAGGTATTGTTTACATTTGAAATAGCCTTAAAGAAGAAGTAAAATGAATAGTGTAATGAATTACTTTAATTTAGAGTCAACATCTGGGATAGCGCTTTATAGTTTTGTTGTTATAGTAATATGTTGGATATTTTCACGTTTATCGAGAACACTACTAATTCTTTTTTTAAAAAGGCGTCTTACTAAAGAAGCCTTTGGAGAAACCCGATTAAAATTTACAAGAAACTCATTGCGATTTATTTTCGGAATGATTGGAGTATTGGTTATAATATTTACGGTTCCTATATATAGAGAGCAAGTAGGTTATATCTTCTCGGGGGCAGGGATTTTGGCGGCTATAATTGGTTTTGCAGCAAAAGATGCTATTTCTAATTTAATTGCTGGACTCTTTATTGTGTTGTTTAGGCCTTTCAGAATAGGGGATTACATTAAGCTAGATAGAGGAATGGGGATTGTTGAGGATATAACCTTACGTCATACAGTAATCAAAACATTTGAAAATAAACGATTGATTATTCCTAATTCAGTTATTAGTACAGAATCGGTATTAAATTTCACCATTTATGATACTAAAATAGTTAGTTTTAATAACTTCATGGTTGGTTTAGATACTGATATTAATCTAGCTAAAAGGATTATTTCTGAAGAGGCATCGAAACTTGACTTTGTGATAGATAATAGAACTCCTAAAGCTGTAATTGAAGACTCTCCCGAGTTTGATGTTAGAATGATGGAAGTAACAGATACCGCTATACATATACGGGCATACATTTGGCTAAGTGACCCACTGGAAGAGTTTAAGGTGAAAAGCTTTTTTGTAGAGGCTGTGCATAAACGATTTAAAAATGAAGGAGTGTCGCTTCCTATTCCATTAAGAAAAATAGTACGTTAAACTTCCTTAAATAGTATTGTGAAGCTAGTGTTTGGTGTGTTGTTAATAGTTAGTGTGCCGTTTAACTGTTTAACGAAATTTTTAATTAAACGTTGACCAAGCGATTTTGAATTATTAAAAGCGTCAATATTGATTTTGGCGCCATTGTTTGTTATTGTAAGTTGATGTATGTCTTTTTCCTGAGGAAGTAGGCTGATATGTATATAGCCATTTTCTTCGATGTTAAAAGCGTGTTTTAAAGCATTGGTGATCAGCTCATTAATTAATAACCCAAGAAATAGGATAGTTTCGGTATTGTAATTTAAATCTGTGATATTTAAATCATAAGTAATTTTTTTGTCTACGTTATAAATGTTAAATAGATCACTCAATACGCTTTGAATATATTCTTTGGTGTTAATTTCAATTAAATTGTCTGATTGATACATTTTCTCATGCAATAAAGCCATGGTTTGTATACGACGTTCAACTTCTTTTAACGAGTTCTCAGCATTTTCTGCAGTAGTATATCTTGATTGTAAGCGTACCATACTGTTTATCATTTGTAAGTTGTTTTTAACACGATGATGTATTTCACGCATCATGATAGACTTTTCCTCATTTTTTTTATTGATAATTTCATTTCTGATTTCTAGTTTTTGAGTTCGTTTTGCAACTAAATTTTCCAATTCAAAATTTTGGTTCTCCACAAGACTCTTTTTTTCATTTACTAAGGCTAATGCTTCAGCTTGAGAAGCTTCTTTTTCCATTTTTAAAACATTTATTCTATTTGCTAAACCTAAGGAAAGTAGTACTATTTCAAATACTGAGCCTATTTTGAGTGAATGATCTGTTATAGGGTAGTACGGGAGTACTCCTAAGCTACTTAAGTTAAATTGGGTTATGGATATTATAAGTACTGACCAAGCAATAATAAAGAACCAAGCTGGCTTAAAGCCTTTGTAAATTACAGCAAATCCTGTAAATAATACATAGAAAGCCGCTACAAGAGTTAGAATGTTTAAAACTATAAAAGCAGTATGATTGTATTTTTCATCAAAAGCAAAAAAGATAGAGGCGAGAAATAATATCACAATTATAATGTGAAACTTATCGATTATAGGTATGTACTTAGGGGCCTTGATAAAATCTCTAATGAAGTATATAGCAGTTATACTAGTGATTATAGGGAGTGTTTTTACTGCAACGCTATATATATGAGGTGTTTTGTATAAAAAATATTTAAAAAAGAAGCCATTTTCATTTAATTGAAAAATTAAAAAAAAGAAAATGTAAATTACGTATAAAATGTAACTTCTGTCTTTTATAGAAAAGTAAATAAATAGATTGTAAAAAACCATTATAAGGAATACGCCTATATATAGACCATTGAATAGCTCTTCATCAAATAGTTTGTGAAACATTTGTTCTTTTGAGCTTATTTTTACAGGAAAAGTAACGCTCCAACGGCTTCTAAATTTTATATAAATAGTTTTAGAAGTGTTTTTAGGGACATTAATGTTTAGTAAAAACATTCTTCCGCTATATTTCTTTTTGTTTAGCAATAAAACTTGTTTGGTGAATGTAGTACTGGTGTCACTTTCTTTATAAAAAAGCTTAAATTCCTGAATGGCTACTTTATTGAATTCTAAAATAAAATCTTGGTAATCACTATTGTTTTTAAAATTAAATTTAGCCCAAAAAGTACTTTTGGATAATCCAAAGCTAGGAATGGTTTTATGGTGGTTTTTAAAGGTGTTTAGTTTGCTTACTTGATTAATAGTTAAGACATTGTTTTTGTCTTCGTAAACCTCCAGGTATTCACCTATACGAATTATTTTAGAGTCATTATTGTAGTTAATTGTCTCACTCGTTTGCGCTTTAACTGTGAAGCATAGTAATCCTATTACGGAGATGAAAAGAAATTTAAAATTCACAGCTAAGCACGAGTTGATTATTTAAAGATACAAAAAAAGCTATTTAAATCACACTCCTCTTAAAACAAGACTTGTTTTAAGAGGAGTGTGATTTAAATTAGGAAAGTTTACTAGTGGTATTTGTTTAATTAATTTTAGTTACTGTTCCTCTGCTAGTTCGCCTTTGAGGGTCATTAATGATTTTAGATTCAAAAGTATACGTATTGCCTTTTGTGCTTAGTATTTTTATATGAATGGCTTTTTTTTGAGTCATAGTTTTGGGATTAATTGTTTTAAGAACGTATTCACAGTCATTTATCCATCTTACATTAATGGAGTCAATGTTTTTTCCATTATAGTCTATCTCCAACGTTTTAGATCGGGTAAATAAAGCTTTAATTTTTTGACCATCAATTTCGTATTCGTATTCAAAACTCCCAGTTTTAAAGTCTGAGCAATTTCGTTCTAAATTAGTACAAGAAGCAAATATGATTAAAAGTAGAAAGTAAGCGTTTTTCATATTAAGGTAATACTTGTGGGGTTGATATAAACAAAGTAACGAAATTTATAAGTTATAAGTAACTTAATTTTGAAAAGCTTCAAAGCTTCCGTCAGAATATAATACTATGATTTTGGTAATTTCTTTATCACCATTTTTTTTAGAAGTCAATTCCGAAATAATAGAAGGAAGTACTTTTTCAGCTTCCTTTTCTTGGGGTAGTATTGGGGTGCTTTTTTCTTCAGTTTTTTGAATTGGAGTAGGGGTGATTTCTGATTTTGGAAACGACCCTTTTCCGTCAATTAACCACTCAATTGAAACTTCATTAAAGTGATGTAATAATTTCATTACAAAATCTAAACTGGGTTTATTTCTTCCTGAAATCACATGAGAAATACTTGAGCGTTGAACACCAATTGCTGTTGCAAACCCAGAGGCTGATAAGTCGTAATATTCTAGTAACTTTTGTAAACGATCTGTAAATGCAGTGCTGTCTTTCATAAGGCTTGGAGCTTGTTTACAAAGGTATACAAATTAGGGTTAAGATAAAAAAAAATAACAAACACTCTTGCTTCGTGATTGTAGTTGTAGTTTAATTAGGAGCGCGTAATAGTCTGAGGATAGCTAAGTTAAGGTGTTGTCGATTTAGGAAAAGTAATAAGTAGCGCTGAAAGGAGTGTTAGTTTTTAAAAAAGTGTACAATTGTAAACATACACGATTAAACTGTGTGTTTACAATTGTAATAATTAGATTGTTTACATTTGTAGAAACAAAAATAATAATGGTAGAGTATAATACATTTAAGGAATCTAAGCTATACGGAAGGTATATTACAAATACTCATATTAAAACATTAAATGAACAACATAAAAATATAATTCAAATACAAAAAGTAGGCTTATCGGTTGAAAAGAAAGTAATCAATTCTTATGTGTTTGGAACAGGTAAAAAACGAATATTGGTTTGGTCACAAATGCATGGAAATGAAAGTACGACGACAAAGGCTTTATTCGATTTTTTTAACAGATTACACATTGAGGATGAGTTAACAAATCAATTACTTTCAGAATGTACATTTTGTGTTATTCCAATCTTAAATCCTGATGGTGCTGAAAATTACACCCGTTTTAACGCAAATAATGTTGATCTTAATAGGGATGCTCAACTGCTAAGTCAGCCAGAAAGTAAAGTATTAAGGAGTCTTTATGATTCTTTTTCACCAGATTATTGTTTTAATTTGCATGGGCAGCGAACTATTTTTAGTGCTGGTTTTTCATCTAATTCTTCAGTATTGTCGTTTTTATCACCTGCAGAGGATTCTCAACGTGCGGTAACTAAAACGCGTAAAATTGCAATGGAGGTTATTGTTGCTATTAACCAAGGGTTGAAAAATATAATTCCTGATCAGATTTCAAGATATGATGACGGTTTTAATAATAATTGCGTAGGGGATTTCTTTCAAGCGTTAAAAACACCAACGATATTATTTGAAGCGGGGCACTTCCCTGGAGATTACGATCGTGAAAAAACACGAGAATTTGTTTATGAGGCTTTGATGATTGCATTTACGGTGGTTTCAAGTAAGAATTTTAATGGTAGTACTTATCAGAGCTATTTTAATTTACCTGAAAATCAAAAGCTTTTTTTTGATGTAATCATCAGAGATGTATTGCGTAAAGATGGTGAGTTGATAGATGTTGCTATTCAGTATCAAGAGGTGTTAAAAGATAATGAGGTGTTGTTTGTCCCTAAAGTAGCGAAGGTGGGTGATTTAACAGAATATTTCGGGCATCATGAAATTGATGGAGAACAAAATTCAATATTGATAAATAATTCACAAATAACAACTGATTTGTTAAAGATAATTAATGAAATAACTATAAATGGAGTAGATTTCGCAGGAAAAATAGCGGTTTCTTAACAAAATAATTATATTTGTATTCCAAATTAGATATAAATAAAGAAATGGCTAAATTTAAATTAGACGAAATAGATCATCAAATATTGGATATGCTTATTCGTAACACGAGAGTACCATTCACTGACATCGCAAAAAAATTATTGATTTCTGCAGGAACAGTGCATGTTCGTGTTAAGAAAATGGAAGAAGCGGGTATTATTACTGGGTCTTCTTTAAGTGTAGATTATGAAAAGTTAGGCTATTCTTTTATTGCTTATGTAGGGATATTTTTACAAAAAACATCAATGACAAAATTTGTTTTAGAACGAATTAATGACATTCCTTTTGTTACTGTAGCGCATATAACTACAGGGAAATTTAATATCTTTTGTAAAATAAGAGCAAAAGATACGCAGCATGCTAAAGATGTTATTTTTATGATAGATGATATTGATGGGGTGTATAGAACGGAAACAATGATTTCTCTTGAAGAGAGTATCAATGATAAAAAACGATTAATGAGTACTATTTTTAAAGAAATTTAAAAATAGTATATTCCTAATATAAGCCCTCTTTTGTATTTCAATGGAGGGTTTTTTTGTTTAAAGTAATAGTATATGGAAGTTTTAACTCTTAATGATAATGAATATGTTCCTTATCAGAGAATATATTTGGATTTGGTACCAAATAAACCCTTGGTAAACGCATTAGAAGATGCTTTGCAGGAGTTTGTTGCTTTTTTTACAGGAATTGACTCAGAAAAGCTAAACTATTCTTATCGGGAAGGAAAATGGACAATCAAAGAGTTGATGCTTCATGTGGTTGATACAGAACGTATATTTCAATATAGGGCACTTCGATTTGCTAGAGCTGATAAAACAGATTTAGTGGGTTTCTCTGAAAATGATTTTGTATCCAATTCTAATGCGAATGGAAGAAACTTAACTTCGTTGTTGAATGAATTCACAACGTTAAGAAAGTCTACGATTAGTTTGTTTGAATCTTTTAGTGAGGATACCCTATTAAAAATGGGGGTCTCGGGAGGGGGTACTATGAGTGTAAGAGCTGCTGGGTGTTTGATAATCGGGCATCAAAAGCACCATGTTAATATTGTGAAACAGCGCTACTTAGTTTAGCTGTTGTAGTATTTAAATGATTCAAGGATAAGTTCGTTGGGAACTGTTCGGTCAATTACAGTAGCTCCTATGTCGCTTAGTAATACAAAGTTTATGTTGCCGTGAGAGTTTTTCTTGTCAAATTTCATTAATTCAATAATGGGGGCCAAATCAACAGTGTCGAAAACAACTTTATCATAAGTGTTTAGAATGGCATCCTTAATGTTGTCACACTTGTGTTTGTCAAAATTGGTTAGTTTAGTTGATATGTAACAAGCTAATACCATTCCTATAGCTACAGCTTCGCCATGAAGTAAAGTTGTTTTGTTTTCGTTTTCTAAATAGTACGATTCTATTGCGTGTCCTAGTGTATGTCCGAAATTAAGTGTTTTTCGTAGCCCTTGTTCTGTAGGGTCTTGAGTAACTACGTTGTTCTTTATAATTACAGATTCGTAAATTAAACTGTCTAAATCAGAAGTTGTTAACTTGGATAGGTCATTCATTTTATTCCAATACAACTCATCTTGTATGAGTCCGTGTTTTAGCATTTCTGCTAATCCTGAACGCATTTCGTTTTGAGGAAGTGTTTTAAGGAAGTTGGTGTCAATCAGTACCATTTCCGAAGTGTTAATAACTCCAATCTGATTTTTTAAACTACCTAAGTCAACTCCAGTTTTACCACCTACAGAGGCGTCAACCATAGCTAATAAGCTTGTTGGGACGTTAATGTAGTTTACTCCTCGTTTGTATGTTGAGGCTACAAAACCACCTAAATCAGTTACAACTCCACCACCAATATTTATGATTAAACATTTTCTATCAGCATTTAATTCAGATAAGGCATTCCATACACCAGAACAGGTCTCAATGTTTTTATGATCTTCACCAGGAGTTATTTGAATAACTTCAATTTCAAGAGATGTTTCAATTCTACTGCAAAAACTTGGGTAACAATGCTCCAATGTATTGTCATCGGCGATAAGAAATAATTTGGAGTAGTTATTTGCTGCTAAATGTTTGTTCATTGCTAAATAACATTCATCGTTGAAGTATACGGTTGAATCTTGTGATGTAATAGCCTTCATAGTGCTTAAATTGATAATCGAAAAACTGAATTTTATAATGTGGCGTAAAGAAACAAGATTTTTTTAATACAAGTATTGAAAAGTTAGTGTAATAATCAAAAAAAATATAGTTTTGTTTATATATAAGTATAAGCTGATATAATATTATCAATGATTTTTTTAAAACAGGGATATTAATTTAATTAGCAATTCATAGATGATAATTTATTAAACATGAACAAATTATTTAATAACACAAAAGTAGCTTTTTCTCTTAAGAAAGATTCAGAGCTTGAACGCGCTTATTTTTTATTTAAAATGATAGCTAATGAGCCCTTAGTGCGTATTGGTACGGCAATGACTAATTTTGCTATAAAGGCGAAATTACCAGTAGAGGGGTTGATTAGAGCCACTGTGTTTGATCATTTTTGTGGAGGGGTGTCAGAAGATGACTGTGTGCCGGTTATTGATAAGATGTATGCTAAAAAAGTTTGTAGTGTATTGGATTACTCTGTAGAGGGAAAGGTAGATGAGGCGCAATTTGATGCTGCTTTTGATATGACTATAAAGTTGTTAGATTTTGTAAAAGAAAAAGAAGCTATTCCTTTTGCGGTATTTAAGCCAACAGGTTTTGGAAGAATTGAATTGTATGAGAAAGTAGGTGATAAAGCTAATTTGACGGTTGATGAAGCTGAAGAATGGGATAGGGTAATTGCTCGTTATGACAAGGTTTGTGCGTTAGCGAAGGAAAAAGATGTAAAATTACTAATTGATGCAGAAGAAAGTTGGATGCAAGATGCAGCCGATGGCTTAGTGACGGATATGATGCGTAAATACAATACGGAAAAAGCAATAGTATTTAATACTTTGCAAATGTATCGTTGGGATAGGTTGGATTATTTAAAGCAATTGCATGCAGAGGCAAAGGCAAAAGGGTTTTATGTGGGAATGAAGCTTGTTCGCGGTGCATATATGGAAAAGGAAAATGAGCGTGCAATCGCAAATGGTTACACTTCTCCAATATGTGAAAGCAAAGTAGTTACGGACAGGAACTTTGATGCGGGGGTGTCTTATATGGTCGAAAATATTGGTGCACTATCGTTATTTGCAGGAACGCACAATGAAGATAGTTCTTATTTAGTAATGCAATTAATGCAGGAGCAAAATGTACCTGTAAATTCTGATGCTGTTTGGTTTGGGCAATTGTATGGTATGAGTGATCATATTAGTTTTAACCTTTCTGAAGCAGGGTATAATGTAGCAAAGTATTTGCCTTTTGGCCCTGTTAGAGATGTTATGCCATACTTAATACGCAGAGCTGAGGAAAATACTTCTGTGGCAGGTCAGACAACAAGAGAGTTGAATTTATTGAAAGAAGAACGAAAAAGAAGAAAGCTTTAAAGTTGTTCTTGGCAATATAATAAAAAACTCCTTAATTCGTTTAAGGAGTTTTTTTATGAATTACAAAATTGATTTATTATCAACACTGGCGATGGTTAAGCATCCTAATTCATCCCAGTTTTTGGTTTCTTTTTGAAAAAAAACAACCCTAGAATTGTAGTTGCTTCCGCTAACGCCTATTTGACAGACTTCGGGGATGTCGTCAAATTCTTTTTTGGCAACCTCATAGTAGCTTATATGGTGGTTGTTTAATAGGTTATGTGCGGCAGAAAGTACAATACCTCTCGGGTCTTCGTTTTCTGGTGCAAGAAATTTTAATAAAGCATGTTCCTCAAAAAGTGATCTAGTTTCAAATTGGCTCTCTGAATTGTTTTTAGGTAAAATAACATCTTCCGGCATTTTTGGGAAATCATATAAATCACATATGCGGTAAAATGCTATTTCGGCTTGTTGTGTAGGAGTTTTATCTTCCAATTGAATCTCTATAATCAAATTGTACAGCGCGTCATCTCCGTTAATCCACTCTTGTATTTGGTTTACCATGAATTTAATACTATTTAATCACCACATTTTTAATGATGGCAATGCTATCGCAGTTTTCAACTAAAAACTCATATGATTTTTGGTTGAAATCATTTTCGATTATATAGGTTTTACAACTTTTAAGTTTAGTGTTGCTTTTTGAAAAATCGATACTTCCGTTTAAGTAGGCATCTGTAATTGCTGCAGTGTCTAGTTCTTTGTTGTTTACTAATGTTTGTACTAATGGATCAAAAGCTCGTTTTTTTATGCGAATATCTTTTAAAGCTCTACAGTTTGGTAAGTAGCAAAAAGTAGTTTTCTTTTTTCCCCAGATAAAATACACTACAATACTACCTAGGATGATTCCTACAAGGTAATAACTAAAACGTTGAATAAAATTCATGCTATAAATTAAATGATTTTTAAAAAGATGCTAAATTAGAAATCATTGACTCATTAACAGTGTGTTGTGTTTGCTGGTGAGTTAAAATATTAATAAATTTGCATCGTTATATGGTAATCCAAACCAGTCCGAAACGGATTTGCTGGTTAAAATTCCGTGGTAAAAATACAAACCATTTTTCAAACCTCTATCAAAACGGATAGCATTTTCTATTCCGCCATCTTCTGCAATCTTAGAAAGGTAAGGAGTAAAGATGTTACTTATGGCTTTAGATGCTGTTCTTGAGTATCTTGAGGGGATGTTTGGAACGCAATAATGAATTACATCGTATTTATTAAATGTTGGTTTATCGTGTGTAGTGACTTCTGAAGATTCAAAACACCCTCCCATATCGATACTTACATCCATAATTACGGATCCAGGTTTCATTTGTTCAACCATTTCTTCAGAAACAATTATTGGAGATCTGTTTTTGCCTCTTATTGCGCCAATCGCAATATCGCATCTCAATAATGCTTTTAATAGATTTTTGGGTTGTAATGTTGAGGTGTATACCGGTCTGCCTAAGTTAGCTTGAATGCATCTTAATTTAGTTAGAGAATTATCGAAAATTTTAACATTTGCACCAAGCCCAATTGCTGATCTGGCTGCAAATTCACCAACAGTTCCGGCTCCTATAATAACGACTTCAGTAGGAGGTACTCCACTAATATTTCCTAATAATAAACCGTTTCCTTCGTTTGTGTTTGCTAATAATTCAGAAGCTATTAATACAGACGCTGTACCAGCTATTTCACTCAGTGCTCTTACGGCAGGGAAAGTACCGTCATCATCTTTAATGAATTCAAAAGCTAAAGCTGTGATCCTTTTTGACGCTAAAGCTTCAAAATATTTTTTATTTTGTGTTTTTAACTGTAGTGCTGATATTAATAAAGTTTGTGGATTTATAAGTTCAATTTCACTTAAAGATGGTGGTTCGACTTTTAGTATAATAGGACAAGAAAAAACTTTTTTGGTGTCATTAGTTATTTCAGCACCTGCTTCACTATAATCGGTGTCTTTAAACCCTGAAGCGTTTCCTGCTTTAGCTTCAATTAAAATTCGGTGTCCTTGTGAAACCAATGCGGCAACAGCGTCAGGAGTCAAACAAACTCTTTTTTCTTGATATGAAGTTTCTTTTGGTAATCCTATAAAAAGGTCTCCTTTTTTACGTATTAACTCTAGTGTTTCTTCTTGCGGAAGTAGTTGTTGTTTTGAAAAAGGTGATAGTACGTTACTCATTTGATTTAGTTGGTTTCAACCAAATTACAATTATTTTTTTAATTATTGCTTTCTGAAGTTGTGATTTCTATAGATCTACTTCCGTCAATATTTTCATTTAACTGAATAACAACGGCACTCTCGGGGATTAAATTTGGTATTTTATTAGGCCATTCGATTAAACACCATGCATTTTGATAAAAATAGTCTTCAATACCAATGTCATACACTTCTTCTTCAGTGTCGATACGATAAAAATCAAAATGAAAAATGGTACTATTGCTTCCTTGGTATTCGTTAACTAAAGAAAACGTAGGGCTAGAGGTAGTGTTAGTTACTCCTAATTGTTTTACAAGTTCCTTGATTAAAGTTGTTTTTCCTACACCCATATCACCATAAAACAATAAAGTTTTTGGAGAATCAAAGAGTGACAGGATTTTAGTTGAGATGTCTTTAAGTTCAGACAATTGATATGTGAATTTCAAACTGGTAAAAAAATAGAAAGTTAAACAGGTTTTACTTTGGCTCCATAACAACAAACGGAATAACCATTTCTTCTAAAGAAACGCCACCGTGTTGATATGTGTTTTTAAAGTAACTTACATAGTGATTATAATTGTTAGGGTAAGCAAAAAATAAATCGCCTTTAGCAAAAATAAAAGAGCTGCTCATGTTTATGCTAGGCAAATGTATTGTTTTAGGATCTTTAGCAACTAAAACATCTTTGTTTTCATAAGTAAGGCTTTTACCCGTTTTATAGCGTAAATTTAAACTGGTACGTTTATCTCCAATTACTTTCGATGGAGCGGTTACGTTAATGGTTCCGTGATCCGTTGTAATGATTAACTTCATTCCAAGCCCTTGAGCTTGAGTAATAATATCCAATAAAGGAGAGTTCTTAAACCAGCTTTGCGTTAATGATCTATATGCCTTGTCATCAGAAGCTAACTCCTTTATTACTTGCATGTCAGTTTTAGAATGCGATAGCATATCTACGAAATTATAAACAAGTACTGTTAAGTCATTAGAAGCGCATTGTTTAAAATTGTTTGCTAGTTTTTTGCCAGAATTTAAATTTGTTATTTTGAAATATTCGTGTTTAATGTTTAGTCCAAGCCTTTTAATTTGAGCCTTAAGAAAATCATTTTCAAACATATTTTTACCACCTTCATCTGTATCGTTTAGCCAAAATTCAGGATGCTTTTTCTCCATATCTGAAGGCATTAACCCAGAGAATATTGCGTTTCTAGCATATTGCGTAGCTGTAGGTAAAATACTGCAAAAAGGTTCTTCTTTAGTTTTCTTATAATAAGTTGCAAGTGTTGGTTCGAATGCTTTCCATTGGTCATAACGTAAATTATCCACAACCACTAATAGAGTAGGTTGTTCGCTTAATTCTGGTGCAATCCATTTTTTAAATAGTTTATGAGAAAGCATTGGTGCGTCATCATTTCCACCAAACCAGTCGGGGTAATTTCTATCAATAAATTTACAGAATTCGTTATTGGCTTCCGTTTTTTGTGAAGCTAAAATCTCTTGCATTCCGTAATCTTCTATGCTCTCTAATTCGAGCTCCCAGTATATTAATCTCTGGTATAATTCTGCCCATTCATCCCAAGAGTTTACCATTGCTAAATCCATTGATATTTTCCTAAATTCTTGTTGGTAATTTGAGGTGGTTTTTTCAGAAATTAATCTAGAGAAATCTAAGTTTTTCTTGATGCTTAATAATATCTGATTTGGATTAACAGGTTTGATTAAGTAGTCGGCTATTTTTGAACCAATAGCTTCTTCCATAATGTATTCCTCTTCACTTTTGGTGATCATTACCACAGGAATATGTGCTTTCTTTTCTTTGATTTCTGAAAGTGTTTCAAGCCCTGTAAGGCCAGGCATATTTTCATCTAAAAAAATAATATCGAAATTGTTTTCCTCTATTATTTCTAAGGCTTCAGCGCCACTAAAACAGGTGGTGACTTCACAATTTTTCTTTTCAAGAAAAATAATGTGTGGCTTTAGTAAGTCTATTTCGTCATCTGCCCAAAGGATCTTGATATTGTTCATCTAAATAAAAATTTAATCAAAGGTTAAAATACTAAACAAATTGCTAAGTTTGTGTTTGTAAGCGTTAAAAAAAAATAACTTTTGAAGTCAAACAACAAACTTAAGATATTAAACGATCCAATTTACGGTTTTATTACAATTCCGAACGAACTTATTTTTGATGTCATCCAACATAAGTATTTTCAGCGCCTAAGAAGGGTTTCTCAGATGGGATTAACTTATTTAGTTTATCCTGGAGCACATCATACGCGTTTTCATCACGCCTTAGGGTGTATGTATCTAATGACCAAGGCAATACAGGTGTTGAGGTTTAAAAGCATTACTATTTCTGAAGAAGAATCTACAGCGTTGTTATTAGCGATTTTGTTACATGATATTGGTCATGGGCCATTTTCTCACGCTATGGAGCATAGTATTGTAGAAGGAATTACACATGAAGAAATTTCTTTAAAGTTTATGAGTGCCTTGAATAAAGAGTTTGATGGAGGCTTGTCTTTAGCAATTAAAATTTTTAAGGGTGATTATCATAGAAATTTTTTCAACCAATTAATAAGTAGTCAGATTGATATGGATCGATCGGATTATTTAAAAAGAGATAGCTTTTATACTGGTGTAGCAGAGGGGAATGTTAATTCGGAACGCTTAATAACCATGTTGAATGTAGTTGATGAGGAATTAGTGATTGAAGAAAAAGGAATTTATTCAGTTGAAAAGTTTTTACTAGCTAGGCGCTTAATGTACTGGCAAGTGTATTTGCATAAAACTAGTTTGGTTGCTGAAAGTTTATTGGTAAAAGTTTTAAAAAGAGCTAAGGAACTGGTGCAAAAAGGAATCACTGTTGAAGCAAGTGGTCCTTTTGATTATTTTTTGCAACACCAAATAAATGACACCAATTTTGAGAATAAGGAATTGGAGATATTTTCTAAATTAGATGATTACGATATTGTTTCTGCAATGAAATCATGGATGAGTCATGATGATGTTGTGTTGTCAAATTTGTCTAAAATGATAATTGACAGGAATTTATTAAAAATAGAATTAACAAAAAACGAAATATCTGTAACAGATTTTAAATTAATACAATTAAAGACCAAGGAAAAATACAGTTTGTCTGATAATGAAGTAGCGTACTTTGTTTTTAAGTCAACAGTAAGTAATCAGGCATATGATAGTAATAACGAGGGGATAAAAATACTATTAAAAGAAGGTGATGTAGTTGATGCTACCGAGGCATCTGATCATCTAAATTTAAAAACCTTATCAAAGCCTGTTAAAAAATACTTTGTCTGTTATCCTAAAGAGCTATAACTATTTTTTATATTTGCGGATAATGGAATTTACAGCAGAACAAATAGCAGGTATTTTAGATGGCGAGATTCAAGGGGATCCTGAAGCTAAAGTATCAAAGCTAGCGAAGATAGAAGAAGGTGTTGATGGGGCGTTGACCTTTTTGGCTAATCCAAAATACACACCACATATATATACTACACAAGCATCAGTTACTATTGTTAACAGAGACTTTGTTCCTGAGAAGGAAATAAAAACTACTTTAATAAAAGTTGATGACGCCTATAAATCTTTCTCTAAACTACTTGAATATTACAATCAAGTTAAAAACAATAAGGTAGGAATTGAAAATCCGTCTTTTAAATCAGACACTGCTTCACATGGTGAAAATGTCTATTTAGGGGCTTTTTCTTATTTAGGAGAAAATGTAGTTTTAGGAGAAAATGTTAAAATATATCCTCATGCCTATATTGGTGAC
>Ga0209291_1000442_pt1 | contig 39870 bp, 37 predicted proteins | sample GOMGulsemesocosm_FD_184633 | JGI IMG/M metagenome (GOLD analysis project Ga0209291, IMG submission 184633) | Methane-oxidizing microbial communities from mesocosms in the Gulf of Mexico - GOM9B Gulf of Mexico (SPAdes) (version 2) | ecosystem: Environmental > Aquatic > Marine > Cold seeps...
AAATTTCCGATATACATTCTGGTAGTTTTACTGACAAATCCAAAGTACAATATGCGGTAGATTTAGTAGCCGAACAAAAATCAGATTTACTATTGTTTACAGGAGATATTGTGAATAATAAAGCAGAAGAAATGGATGGTTTTATTGATATGTTTTCAAAGTTAAAAGCACCGTTTGGACAATATTCAATTCTAGGTAATCATGATTATGGGGATTATGCGGAATGGAAAACAAAAGCTGATAAGAAAGTAAATTTTCAAGCCGTTAAAGATATTCACTCAAAAATTGGGTTTGAATTGTTGTTAAATGAATCTCGATTTATTGAAAAAGACAATCAAAAACTAGCCCTTGTTGGAGTAGAGAATTGGGGGAAAGGATGGAAACAAGCTGGAGATTTAAAAAAAGCATCTACTTTGGTAGATCAGAAGGATTTTAAAGTGTTAATGAGTCATGACCCTTCACATTGGGAGCATCAGGTAAAAGAAAACGATTTTAATTACCAATTAACGCTCAGTGGACATACACATGGTTTGCAAATGGGAATTGAAATACCAGGTTTCATTAAATGGAGTCCATCAAGTTTTATTTACAAGCAATGGGCTGGCTTATATGAAGAGTTTGGAAGGTATGTAAATGTAAACAGAGGTTTTGGGTTTCATGGTTTTGCTGGAAGAGTGGGGATATGGCCAGAAATAACTGTTATAAAATTGAAAAAGGGTGCTAAAGCAGCTTAGTCAGTTAAAAAGGTTAACTTTGTATAGGTAGGAATACTTTTATGAGTATTTACTTAAAAAATAAATTAGTACAACTATGTCTAAATTCGGTCAATTAATAGATGTTTCAGTTCCAGTATTATTAGATTTTTATACGGAATGGAATGAGCAATCGGTAGCAATGCATCCTGTAGTTCGCAATGTTGCAGCGGCTTTAGGCGATAAAGCAAAAGTAATTAAAATTGATGTTGACAAAAATGCACAATTAGCAGAAGCACTTCGTGTAAAAGGCTTACCAACATTAATGATTTACAAAGCAGGTGAGATGAAATGGCGCCAATCTGGAGAGCAAGATGCGAATACCTTAATCGGTTTAATTCAGGAATACGTATAAATACAATTTATTTTTTTGTGGTTTATAGTTAATATTATTTTAACGCTTCAAACTGATAACCTTTCTTGCTAAAATAAGCAAGTGTTTTTGGTAGTGTATATTTTAAGTTATTAGCGGCTTTTACGCTATCGTGAAAAACTACAATACTCCCTTTTGTGGTATTACAGATTACATTCTCCAAACATTTTTCTTTAGATATAGATAGGTCAAAATCACCACTCAATACATCCCACATAATAATTTTATAATTCTTTTTAAGTAATTTTTTAGCAACGTTGGTATATATTTTTCCATATGGAGGGCGAAAAAGGTGTTGATATACTGACTTTTGGTTACCCATGTTTGAGTCTATTACTTCTTGGGCCTTATCAATATTTTCGAGATAAATTTTTGATATCTTGTGCCAACCGTTTAAATGGTTGTGAGTATGATTACCAATAGCATGTCCTTTTTTTATAATATTTTGGAAAATTGATGGATGATGCATTACATTTTTTCCAATACAAAAAAAGGTGGCTTTTGCATTGTACTTATCTAATTCTGACAACACCCAATGCGTAATGTCTTCCGTTGGGCCATCATCAAAAGTTAAATAGATTACTTTTTTTTCACTAGGGATATTCCACGTAAGTTTAGGAAAAATACGTTTAACAATATTTGGTGTTTTTGTAAAGTATAGCATTATGTTAAAGGTAAAATAAATTACTTCCTTTCCTACGGATAAAATTATTCACTCTCACCACACAATCAAGTTAAGTATTCACTATAGCTTCCTCTCCCCAGGGAGAGGAAGCTATAGTGAATACTACAATCCTGGTTTTAATGGATTTTCTAAAGGGATGCTATCTTTTTTATCATCTTCAGGCATGAAGAATGTTTCAAGCTTATCTAAGTTTTTATCAAAGGTTGCTTTTTCTTTATTAAAAAAGATGCTATCATCATTTTTATGAACGATTCGCAATAATTTTTTATAGTCCGTAATGTCCATTAAAATTTGCTCCGCAAAGCCATACATCTGTTCTTCGTTAAGCTTGCTTGCAGCACCTATATTTTGTTGCACTTTTGCAACTTCTAACAAGTATAAAGCTCTAGCTTCTTTGTTTAGACCAGCCTTATATAACCCCTCAATTAATCTATCTAAACTTATGCCGTAATTTACTTGGTGCATTAGTGGTTTAAACGGTTTTATTGCCTTTAGATAATAAGGAATTTCTTCTTTTATTATGCTAAGATCCTTGTTTTCAATACCAGTAATAATAATGGTTTTATAGCGTTCCAAATCAGTAAGTATATCTTGAGTGATTACTTCTTGCTCTTCAAGTGAAAGTGTTTTGTAATAATTTAAATGATCCTTATACATGAATCCTAAATCATTAAATACTTTTCTTGCTTTTTTTGGTTTGTTAATTCTGTAATATCCGTCTAAGAAAGGCTCAACTAGCGTGTATAGTTTAAATTTGTCAACTGGCATTTTTTCCATTGCCAAGTCCATTAAATCTTCTGCCTTGTCAAATTTCTTTTCGTCAATTAATTTTTCGGATACCCTTGCAATACTTGCTCTATAACTAAAAGCATTTGTACGTGTTTCTACATCGTGATAAATATCATCACTTCCTGAATTTCCCCAATCCCAGGCCATTATTTTTTTATAAGATGAGTCAGTGTCAATGAACCCCATATCAAACGGATTATCCTTATCAATAGGAGAATGGATAGGGACTAGTTTGTATACAATACCATCATATTGTAAGTAATCTTTTAGCCAAATAAATTCGGCAGGATCATTACTTCCTCCAGAGAAATATATTGGACGTTCCCAATTGTTATTAGCTAAAATATCAAGCATTAATAATCGGTTTTTTGACAACTGATCGTTTTTAATACGTAAGTACATGTCTGATACAATTTCTCCAGCATTTTTTTGAGCTACAATTTTATTTCTCAATACTGCTTCTTTATCTACAGGAACACGAATGTTTTTAGTAGGGTAGGTGTGGTATTTTTGACCACTTTGCATTTCTGCCATTACTTCTTCCTTATCTAAAGAAAGGAAATCCATCAATCGTTTTATAGTAATGGTGTCTTTTGTACGCTCTTGGTATATTGTAGCGTCTCTTGTTCCCCAACGGTATTGTTTGTGTGTTAATTGAGAAGGAATAGGATCACTCTCATAGGCTTTCTTTTTCATTTGGTCAATATACCAATCAGTAGCTAGTAAGCTTGTGTTGATAACTCTAACATCTCTTCGGTGCCCTTCAATTTCTTGTAGGTACCATAGGGCAAATGTGTCATTATCTCCAATGGTAAATAATATGGCGTTTTCTTGGCAAGAATCTAAATAAGCTTTTGCCATTGATTGCGCGGTATATTTTCCAGATCGATCATGATCATCCCAGTTCTGATTGGCAAGTAATAATGGAACTGCCAATAAGGTAACTACAGTTACTAATGGTGCTGAAATTTTTGGTGTAAGGTGTTTTTTAAGTCCTTCATATAAGCTCAAAACTCCAATTCCAATCCAAATAGCAAATACATAAAATGACCCTACAACGGAATAATCACGTTCTCTAGGTTCAAAAGGCCTCACATTAGTATATACTTGAATAGCTAGCCCAGTAAATAGGAAGAAAACTAATAGCACCCAGAATAGCTTTAAGTCTTTTTTCATTACAAAAAGCAGTCCGAGGATTCCTAAAATAAATGGTAAGAAGAAATAGGTGTTTCGTCCTTTATTCTCTTTAATATCTTTCGGAAGATTATCTTGAGAGGTGCCTAGGAGCATGGTGTCAATAAAATTGATTCCACTAATCCAATTTCCGTTATTGCTCATTTTCCATTGAATATCATCTTGTTTACCTACAAAATTCCATAAAAAGTATCTGGCATACATGTCACCCAATTGATATTGAAATAGAAACCTGAAGTTCTCAATAAGAGTAGGCTTCTTGACATCGATGTATTGACTGAATTTTTTGATAAAGTCAATTTGTTCTTCCGTATCAATAAGTCCTAGTTGTACATCATTGTTAAATTCAGCTACAATTTGGCGTAATTCTTTTTTACCAAAGAACTCTGATTTAACGGTAACTTCAATATCCATAAACTGTAAATAGCGCTCTGCATGTTCTGAGCTCCACATTCTAGGAAAAACAGTTAAATGATCTTCATTAGGATTAAATCCAGCATTGATGTAGTTATTTACAATAACATATTTACCTAGTTTTTCATCTTGCTCATATTTAGGTTTGTCATCTTTATATGGGTCATTTTCGTTAACCCCTGCATATTGATCTGTAAATTGTGGTCCGTATAAAAACGGATTATGTCCATATTGTTCTAAGCTGTAGTATGCCAATAATTCTCTTGCATTCCCTGGGTTGTTCTCATTAATAGTTGTTCCAGCATTTGCACGTATAGGTAACATAGTCCATGAAGAGAATCCTATAAAAATAAAAAGCACGCATAAAGTAAGCGTGTTTGCATTTACATATCCGTTTTTGCGTGTAAAAGTTAGTACATAGTAAAAAGTAGCAATAATTAATAAGAATGCAATGATAGACCCTGAGTGGAATGGTAAGCCTAAACCATTAACAAGTGATACTTCCATCCATCCAAAAAAGGATAATGCATTTGGTAGTAATAATTTAAAAATGAATAATAACACCGCAACGGTAGCTATGTTTGCTATAATAAAATTCTTAACGGTTACTTTTTTATAGTTCTTGAAGAAGTAGATTAAGCCGATAGCTGGGATAGTCAATAATCCCATAAAGTGAACACCAAAAGATAATCCTATTACGAATGAAATGACTACTAGCCATTTATTCCCTCTTGGTTTGTCTATGTCTTCCTCCCATTTTAATCCTAACCAGAATAATATGGACATGATAAAAGTTGCCATGGCATACACTTCCGTTTCAACAGCATTAAACCAGAAAGTATCCGTAAAGGCAAAGGCTAGTGAACCAACCATTGCACTACCTAAAATAGCAACTCCTTTGTTTTTCCCAAGTTTTTGGATGTCTTCAACTACAAGTTTTCTGGAAATCATACTAATTGTCCAAAACATAAACAAAATAGCAAATGCACTAGAAACAACTGAAAGCATGTTTACCATCACGGCAATATTATCAGTATTTCCAAAAGCAAACATGGCGAAAAATGCTCCTAACATCTGAAATAATGGTGCTCCAGGTGGATGACCTACGGCTAAATTTGCTGAGGTAGAAATATATTCTCCCGCATCCCAGAAACTAGCGGTTGGTTCTACACATAATCCATAAGTGATTAATGCAACGGCAAATACTATCCAACCTAATATTTTATTCCATTTAAAAAAGCTTTCTGCTGTCATTTGGTTTAGTTTTGAAAGTGGCTAAAGTACTAAAAATTATCCCTTAAAATATCTTAAAGAATTGCCAAATAATAGGATTGTATGTAACTTTGTAATAGTAAGTTATAGTATTAGTGAAATAAAAAGTAATTTTTTAGCAAAAAATATTTGTTGGAATCATTATTTCTTGTAGATTTGCACCCGCAATCACGCATTGTCCCATGGTGTAATGGTAGCACTTCAGTTTTTGGTACTGTCAGTCAAGGTTCGAATCCTTGTGGGATAACTTAAAAACCCTCTAATCTTTTGATTTAGAGGGTTTTCTGTTTTCACAATGTCTTTTTTACACCGTATTTGCACCAGATGAGTTTTATTTAGGTATTTATCTAAAATAAATTTATTAAGCAGAGGTTTTTAATATACTAAATAAAATATTTTTCAAAACAAAAACTTTATCAGTTAAGGGGTGGGCTTGAATTAATTTTATATACAAAAAACCTTGAAAAATTTTCACAAAGCAACCAAAGAATCTAATCTTTTTGACCTGTAGAAATCTAAACATCTAACAATAATAAACCTTTTTCCCTCCGTGGTCACAAAACAAAATGCTAACTATTTATCTGTTAGATTTTTTTGTTTTTTTTGCGAATCCATTTTTATACGACCCGAGAAAAGGGGAGAAGTATAATGTGTATGGAATGGTTTGGTTAACTCTAGTTTATTAAGGTGAACTATCTATGGATTTAACATGGAGTATCCATGAAGTAATCATTGACTAAAATATTAACTGTTTTAAGAAATAGATTACACATTTAACATTATTTAGCATTATACGATGTAATAAAAAACATACAGCCATCGTTAAAAGATTGTTACACGCATAATTTCCACAAAACTATATAGAATATCAATAGGTTTATTGATATAATTAGATTCATAATATTTGGGAATTATGGCAAAACGAAAAGGTTTCATCAGGTTAAAAGGTTCGTTGGAAGGACTTACTTTTTACAAGAACAATGGAGGTGATTTAATTAGAACTACTTAAGAAGAATAACAAGGGTTATGAAAAAAATAAATTCTGTTGGGACAGCGTGCCTATGAAATATTACCTAATAAAATATTATTAGAAGGTTTTGAGTTTAGTAAGAACACTCCTTTAGATGCTATATTCTATGCTCCTAACACACCACCAATATTAGATGCAAATAGAAGTATTTCTATTTGGGTTATACCTGATTTTAACACTTCAAATTATATAAATCCTCAAGAAGGAGCACCCCATTTTAAATTGGTACTAGCTACTACTGTACTAAGTGATTACACTTATTCAACATCCATAAAAAAGTATGAACCTGTTAATGACGTTGAAAATGAAACTAATGGAATAGCATTCAGTAGTGAAATACCGTTAGGAGGTATGGTAGGCAGTGATACAACATTAGTGGTTGATTTAGGTTTTGGAGCAGCCTTACTCGCAACTGTAGGAGTTGTAAATGCTATAGGTATAATATTCTACAAGGAAATCAATTCTCAATTTTACGAATTAGCAAGTGATAATGCTTTGCGTATTTCAACTATTGGTTAAGATATTAAAAATATAGGTTTTTGGGGGAAGAACCTGTGTGTTGAAAGCGGCTTCTTTTTAAGGAGTTGCTTTTCTTTTTTAATATAATTTATAGCCTAGAATCATCTTAGCGAATATTGAGTAAACCCCTACATTTATAGGTTGAAACTATTCAAAAAACAAAATACTGTTTCTTTTCGTACTTTATTTCTAGTTTTTAGATATTATATTGTTATTTAGCTTAAAATATTTCAGCTTTACATGAAACCAATCTATAGAATTACATTTTTTCTCTTTTCCTTTTTCTCTTTTATTACCAGCTCCTTGTCACAGAATAAGGTTATTGATAGTTTAGAAAATGAACTAGTTATTAATAAACAAAAAGATACCATAAGAGTTAATAACCTTGATCGTTTAGCCTTTTTATACTATAGAAAAGATATTAGTAAAGCTACTGAATATGTAGAAAAAGCTGAATCGCTTGCTGATGAATTAAATTTCCAAAAAGGAAAGGGAAATGCTATATACATGCGTGGAAATATTCAAATAGTACAATCAAATTTTGACTTAGCAATAGAGCATTTTAAAAATGCAGTACAAATATATTCTGCTAATGGTATTAAAAAAAATATGGCAGGTTGCTATAATAGTATGGGAGCAATCCATTATTACAGAAGTAATTATGAACAAGCTTTAATAAACTTTAAAAAAGCATTACAAATAGATAAAGAAGTAGGAATAAAAAGAAACATACCTAGCTACATTACAAATATTGGAAACATTAATGTAAAAATAGGGGATTATCCTGAAGCGTTAGAATATTTTAATAAAGGATTAAATCTATATAAGGAGAATGAAAATAAAGTTGGAATATCAGCTAGTTTAAGAAAGATAGCTGTAGTATATAAAACACAAGGAAATTATCCACTTGCCCTAGATTATCATAATAGATCTTTAGTTCTTGCAGAGGAAATACAAGATTCAACAGGTATTGCTATCTCTTTAAGTAGCATGGGGCATTTATACAAGCAACAAAAAAAATACGACAAATCTTTAGAGCTATTTAAAAGGACTCTTGTTTTTCAGGAAAAAGTTAAAAATAAAAAAGACATTGCTGGTGCTAAAAACAGTATTGCGTCTATTTATATAAAGAAGGAAGAATATTCAACAGCTATTGAGTTTTTAAAAGAATCTTTAGAAATAAACAGAGAAATTAAAGCGAAATCTCAGATAGCAGAATGTTTAAATAACCTTGGTAAGGTTCAGGTATTACAAGAGAAATATACTAATGCGTTTACATATTTTGAAGAAGCTAAAAGTATTAATACTGAAATAGGAAATCAGGAAGGATTAAGTTATTCTTATTTAGGAACTGCTGATAGTTATGTACAATTAAAAAACTATGACAATGCACTAATTAATTTACTAAAAAGCCTTGAAATTTCCAATAAACTAGGTCTGATTGAGCACCAACGAGATGTACACAAGTTATTATCAGAAGTTTACAAGCATAAAAACCAATACCAAAAGGCTTTTTCAAACCATCAACAGTTTAAAATACTAAATGACAGCCTTTTTAATAAAGAAAATATAGAAAAAATCACTCAATTAGAATATGAGTACAAGTATAAAAAAGCGTTAGATTCAGCCAGTCTTAGAGAATTAAAGCTCACAAAAACAGTATTATCAACTTCTCAAGATTTAGAGAAATCGCAACGTAATTTATTGCTAGGAGTAATTGCTTTTTTAACGGTTGCTTTACTTATGGGAGCTGTTATATTCTTTTTAAAACTGCGACATGAAAAATCTAAAACTCAAAACATTGTTATTGAGCAAAAATTGTTACGCTCTCAAATGACACCACACTTCATTTTTAATTCCTTATCTGTATTACAGGGTATGATATTAAATAAAGAGGATAATAATGCCATATCATATCTTTCTAAGTTTTCTAAACTGTTACGAACCATATTAGAAAATTCACGTCATAAAACGGTTGTCCTTTCAGAAGAGTTATCGGCTATAGAAGATTATATGGCGCTTCAGAATTTAGATGTAAATCCACCTTATGAGTATAGCCTTACCGTAGCTTCAGATATTGATAAATCAGCATTTAAAATTCCACCAATGCTTATTCAACCCTTTATAGAAAATGCTATAGAACATGCTTTTTCTAATAAAAAGGAAAATAAAGAGATTAATGTAGCTCTAATTTATAAGGATGAAAAATTAGTGTGTACTATTAAAGATAGCGGTATAGGTATAAACATGGATAATCAGAATAATCAAAAAAGTAAAAAATCATTGGCTACAAAAATTACTTCTGAACGATTAGAAATGTTGTCTAAAGATTTTAATGTTCCAGGTTCTGTAAGTGTAAAAAACAGAAAAACATTGGGAGAACAAGGAACATTAGTTACTTTAGTTATTCCTTATAAAATGGATTAGGTATACATGAAAGCATTAATAATAGAAGATAAATCGCATATTAGAAAAGCCTTATTGCATTTATTAGCTTCAATAGATCATGAAGTTATGGTAATAGGAGAGTGCGAATCGGTTAAAGAGTCTGTTGTAGTTGCTAATGCTTGTAAACCTGATTTAATTTTTCTGGACATTAACCTTACTGATGGTACAGGGTTTGATTTTTTAGACCAAACAGAACATTTAGACTTTAAGGTCATCTTTATTACTGCTTATGAAGAATATGCTTTACAAGCTTTAAAAATAGGTGCTGTTGATTATCTTTTAAAGCCTGTAGATGTAGAAGAACTTAAAGCTGCTTTACAGAAAATAAGTAAGCTGTCTGTAGCTACTCAAAAGCAACAAATTAAGACTGTAAAACAAGTGTTAAATAATGAAGGGGATACCTTGATATTATCACTTCAAGATTCTTTTCAAGTTATAAATTTAAACGATTTAATGTATTGCGAATCAGATAAAGGCTATACTACCTTTTATTTGAGTAATGGTAAAAAACATTTGGCGTCTAAATCAATAAAAGAATTTGAAGAACAACTTACCCAACACTCATTTACTCGTCCACATCAGTCATTTATTGTTAATCTAAGATTTATTGAAAAGTATGATAAATCTGGAACTATTTATTTAAAAAACGGGGTTAAAATACCCGTATCTACTCGTAAAAAAGAAAGTTTTGTAACACGTCTTTTTAATTGGGATAAATAATAAGAAGTAGTACACAGCGTCAGTTCGAGTGTTCCGATTTTTCACGGAATGTATCGAGAACAAAAAAAGTTTATTCTCGATACATTTTTCGTGCCTCAAAACACTCGAATTGACGTTTTTTTTATCCCTTAACCAATTTATTTCTTTAGAAAAAGTATGAGTTTGCCCTGTCTTGAAGTGACCTAATTTCTTAATTATATCTGCTGTTCTTTAAAATTAATGCTAAACCTAGCTCATGGCAGAATACGTTTATTAACGTAAACGTAACACATATATCTTCAACTTACTCAAAAATTAATTACCTATTTACTAATAGTTAAACGCTCTATACTTTTATCAAAAAAGTAGCATTACAAACTGTTAATGCTTCAAACAGATATTAATTATGAGTAAAATTAAACTAATAGTAATAATGCTATCAATTTTCATATTTATTTCTTGTGGGAGTAGTACTAGTAAGCACCCTGCAAATGCAAAAGGATTTGCAGCTATAGAGAAAGATATAAAGGACAAATTTGGAAGCAACGCTTATTATGTTGACTTAAAAATATCTCACGATAACTCTACTGGAAACATAATTGGTCTTACAGTAACCGATGCACCAGAATCTTTAAAAATGGGTTCATACGTTTTTAGTAATCATACCTCCTGGGAACAGGATTCTGAAGTAAGATTAGAGGTGCCTGAAGGTGCTAAGGCAGCCGATTTTATGTTTCAATTAAATGATAAAATAAACCTTATAAAATTAGGAGAACTTGTTGAGCTGTCAAGCAAAAAACTTACAATAGAGAAAAATATTGACAACCCAGTTTTAGATATGGCTTTTATAAAGTTTCCTAAAAATGGAGATATGAAAAAAGTAGAGTACATTATTAGCCTACAACCAGAAAAAGGTGGAACTACTTTTAGCTTTTATTACACCTTAAATGGTGACTTAATTAAAATGGATTATTAAATATAAATAGCTCCCTTTTTTCAAGGGATATAGAACAATATGTTCCCGATTACACGGGAATCGCTAAAAATTTAGATATGAAAAAAACATTACTTTTTTTACAATTAGTATTAATTACAATATTTGCTTTTTCGCAAAACGTAAACATACCAGACGCTAACTTTAAAGCTTATTTGGTGGGTAACAATGCCATAAACACCAATGCAGATACCGAAATACAAATAACTGAAGCAACTGCTTTTACAGGTACAATAAGTTGCAATAATTTAAACATAGCAAATTTAACAGGAATAGAGGCTTTTACAAATTTAGGAGTACTAACGGTTAATAATAATAATCTTACTTCTATAAATGTAACTTCAAATACAAGCTTAAGTTTTCTAGATGTTAGCGATAACAATTTATCCTCATTAAATGTTTCTAATAATAATTTATTACAGCAATTAAGATGTGAAAATAATACTTTAGTGAGTCTTGATCTTTCTGGATGCCCATTACTTACCTTATTATATTGTTGGGATAATAGCCTCTCTAATTTAAATATCAATAATAATACAGATTTAAGATTTTTAAATGCTCGCAACAATTCATTATCAACACTAAATGTTTCTATAAACACTCTACTAGAGGTTTTGCGCTGTAACAATAATAATCTTACTAGTATAGATATTACATCAAATATTAAATTAGAGGATGTGGAGTTACAAAATAATGATTTAACTGCACTAAACATAGTAAACAATATCTTATTAGAGGATTTAAATTGTAGCTACAATAACATATCTATTTTAAATACATCTACAAATTCTGTACTTAAAGACCTTTATTGTTCTGGCAATCAAATAACAAACTTAAACCTTTCTCAAAACAATTCATTAGAGAGATTAGCTTGTGATGATAATCAATTAATAGGCCTAAATATTTTAAACGGAAATAACACTAACATAAACTTTTTTTATTCAGTAAGCAACCCTAATTTAACCTGTATACAGGTAGATGATGTGGCTTACAGTATTGCAAATTGGACAGATGTAGATCCTGCCTCAACTTTTGTAAATAACCAAGCAGCATGTAATGCTTTAGCTACAGAGAGTTACGAACTAAATAATAGTTTTTCTGTTTATCCTAATCCTTCACAATTATACATAAACATTGTGTACAACAAACCAATAGATGTAGTAGAAGTCTATAATATTCTTGGTGAAAAAGTATTAGAGACTACAGCAGTTGCTATACCAACAGATACCTTAACAAACGGTGTATATTTTATAAAACTATACTCAGGAAACAAACTAGGTCTAAAACGATTTGTAAAACAATAAATACCCTAATCAATAAATTAAAAATAAATCTAACCAGTTCCCCTTTTTCAAGGGGAATACAAAACACACAATTATGAAACAAACATTTAAATTACTAAAAGCTTTATCACTTGTTATAATATTAACATTTATTAGTTGTGGTAATGACGATGATGCTAACCAAACAAATGTAATAAGCTTACAAGATTTAACAGTAACGATAGATGAGAATCCTACCAATGGGCAAGTAGTAGGTATAGTTGAAGCTACGCAAACAGTAGGAGGAGCAACATTAGTTTACAGTATAACTGTCCAAACACCTACAGGAGCTTTAACTATAGATGCAAGCACAGGGGAATTAACCGTTGCCGATGCTACGTTGTTCGATTTTGAAACTAATCCTGTAATTACTGCAATAATTGAGGTTGATGGAGCTGTAAATACGGCTATGGTAAATATTACTATTGCTAATGTAACCGAGTTAAGTGCTCAAGATTTAACAGTGTCTATAGATGAAAATCCAACAAATGGCAATGTGGTAGGGACAGTACAAGCTACAGGTGACGGAACATTAACTTATAGTATAACTACACAAACTCCAGCAGGTGCTTTAAGTATAAACAGCACAACAGGAGAACTTGTTGTTACAGATGCTACAATATTCGATTTTGAAACAAACCCTACAATTGTTGCAGATATTTTGGTTGATAATTCAGGTACTACAGAAACAGTAACTGTAACGATTAATTTAAATAACGTAAATGAATTAAGTGTTCAAGATTTCACTATTTCTATAGATGAGAACCCGATGGGTGGGGATGTTATTGGTACAGTACTAGCAACGGGAGATGGTACATTGAGTTTTAATATAGATTCCCAAACCCCAAATGAAAATTTTTTATCAATAGATGCAGCAACTGGAGAATTAACTGTTGATGATGAACCGCTATTTGACTTTGAAATATACCCTACAATTACAGCCATTGTATCTGTTAGTAATACAGTAAGTACAGAAATGGCAACTGTAACAATTAATCTAAACAACATAAATGAATTAGGGGATTATAATCATGGTGGTATTATTTTCTGGATAGACCCAGCGGATAATTCTCATGGCTTAGTATGTGCGCTTGATAATCAAATGAGTGCGGCTTGGGGTTGTTCTGGTTTTACTACTGGAGCAACAGGTACAGCTATTGGTACTGGAGAAGCAAATACCTTGGCAATAGTTAGCACATGTGCTGTGCCAGGAATAGCTGCTGATATAGCTAATGACCCAATTAACGGTTATAATGATTGGTATTTGCCAAGTTTAGATGAATTCAATGAAATATCTGTTAACTATCAAGCCTATATCTGGCCGACAATACAAGCTAATGGAGGAAGCGCTCTTTTTGGAACAGTTTGGACGTCTACTGAAGCTAATAGCAACAACGCTTATATAGCATTTTTAGGTGGTTCTAGCCCCGTAGCTTTACCCAAAGATGTTGCTAATATTAATATATTACCTATTAGATCATTTTAAAAAATTAAACAGAGTCACTTGTTAACAATACCAAATAAGTGACTCTTTTACTTGAAACCAAATATAACTTCTTTCCCAAATGGCACCAATCATTTAAAGCTAGATTTTAAAGAAAGAACAGTTGTAAAAAAAATGCACTTTAATAAAAATTATGATCAAATTGTTAGAAAAATATAAGTTTAGAATTATTCCTAATGGTATTTTATATAGCTGTTTTTTTTCTGCAATATACTTTTATAGAGTTCAATACTATAGTTTTAGTTAGGAGTAGGATAGAGCAGTAATACAAATATTTTAATTTACTGCTCAACTACTTTTAAACATAAGCACAGTAATATAAAATAACGGTTCAATTAGAAAAATATAAACAAATGGAAAACTTAATCACAATTAAAAACGACTATAGCTCGCTAGATACCCTTTATAAGTTTCTAAAAACAACTTCAGAATTTGAGTGTTTTAAAGAATACGATTCTTGGGAACAAAGGTTAGATGCTAACGGTCATATGGCACAATGTCTTGTGCTTAAAAAAAATAATATGCATGCTGTAAAGCTATTTTTTGTAAATGAAAATACAGTGAAAATTAATCACATTATTCCTAGTAAAATGATGCATGCCTATTTTGGCAAAAGTGTAAAAGTACACCAAAATATATTAGAAATAATAACAGGAAAAATAAAAGAAGTTGTTCTTGCAGGGCCTCAACAAAAAGCATTTGAAGAATTGGAATTAATTGTGAAAAAGGCGTCATGAAACAAATCTATGTAATTCTATTAATAGTTGTATTTGCACATTATACAAATGCTCAAGTTGCTAAAGTAAATAATACTGTAGGCACTGTTACAAATGTTCCGGTATCTGGAGCTCATTTGTCTCGAACGTTTACTTATACAGCAGGAGAGTTTACAACAACCTCATTAACTGAAGTAGAAATAAGTATTCAATTAATTTTGGGGAATGGTACACCACCAGCACCTGGAGGGTATGGTGTGCATGAAGATTTAAATGTACGCTTAGTTTCACCTTCTGGAACAATAGTTGACTTAATACAGGATAGATGGGGGTATTGGACAGGAAATTCTTCACAATCACATTCTTTTAACGGATTTAATGCTGTTAACGCTACGGTTAATTTTAATGATGATAACTCATCTAATATTCAAACTTTAGATAATTGGCAAAATGGAAATTATGCGCCACATAACCTTTTAAGTGGCTTTGATGGTGAAAATGCAGCAGGAACATGGACGCTTCATATATCTGATGGAAATAGCCAATTTGCACCAACAGATTATATCCAGTTTGTAACTGCTACATTAACAATTACTTCTGGAGCACCGTTAAATATTGAAGAAAATAGTATTCAGGATAGTATAATACTATATCCAAACCCAACAACTAATATCTTTACTATAGCTGGTTTAAATAAAACAGAAGGCTATACAATTTATAATATATTAGGAAAAATAATTAAAAAAGGCGCAGTTAGTAATAATGACAATATTAATGTAGAAAATTTAATTAATGGAGTCTATTTTATAAAATTTAAGACTGGAGCATCTGTTAAGGTAGTTAAACAATAACAATTAGAGAAAATAATAAAATTACTAACTAAAATAAATATGATGAAACACATTTTTTTCAAAACACTAATGATACTATTATTAATTTCATGTAATGATGATTCAGGTTCATTACCATTACAGAACCTGAATAAACCTGAAAGCAATTTTTATTCACTAACAGTAGGTAATACTTGGGAGTACAAGTACTATCAAAGAAATGCAGATGGAACAGGAGCTTTTGTGAATACTGGAGTCGTAGATGTTGTAGAGATAACTAATTCAGTTAACTTAAATAATACTATTTATTATGAATTTAAAACCACAACTACAGGTAATGATAATTCAAGTGCAAATTACAATAGTTTCTTAAATGAAACTGGAGAAAAAACTGAATTGCTAAGAGATTCATTAGGCTACTTAATTAATGAATTAGGAAGTGTTAAATATATCAATAATGATTATAATGAACATATAACAGATACCCAAGCTATAGGAACTTATCATTTTAAGTTAGTTGAAACTCCAGTAACTATAGTTACTGAAGCAGGAAATTTTAATTGTTTAAATGCTCATACTTATATTAAAGATATAAATAATGATGTTTTACCAGCATTAGATCATATAAATTATTCTGATGGATTAGGGTTAGTTTTTAGTACAATGTCTTATGCGTCTCAACCTTTACACTTCATTGAAAAAAGGTTGAATACATATAATGTTAATTAAAATTGAATCATGCCTACCTAATACGGTTATGAATGCTTTTTTTGTATAAAGTCAAGAAAAAATAAAAGGAATATTATTAGTTCCTGAATAGAAAAAAGCTTTTTAATAATTAGAAACAGTAGCAAATAATTTAGCTGTGTAAATGTATTGTTGTATACTAGCTTAATAACTGTATAAATTAAAACCTTAAAACAAATTTTACCCTACTTATTTTGGACAGTTATAGCCATTTTATTGGGCATTGGCTATATGCGAATTGTTTTAGGGCCTAATAATGTGTCCAAAGAAGGTCTTAGTTATTTGCTCCATATTTTTTATTATTAGGGTTTAGTTCATGTTGGAGCAAGAGTAGGATTTGTTATCGCGTTTTTATTTATTCTTTTTTTATGTGTATTATTTTAAAAAGAAACTAAAAAAAACAATATACAATCAACGATCACTCGATTTCTTATTTTTATTACAATGTTTGTAGGGCTTATGCATTATATATTAGAGTTGTTATACATTTAACCGAGATAAATAAGGAATCATAATGAAAAAACATATACTTTTTTACTATTTATAAATATAAACGCTCAAGATAAAGTTGACAACTTACCAAACGGAGAGTTTATTTAAAATATTGGTTACGGATGTGAAGAAACACCTGAACCAAATCCTTGTACTGGAGTAGAAATGTATCTAATCTTAAACTTCATCAAAGAACATGTATTAATAACAGAAAAAGATATTTCTAGTTGTGGTTCAGAATATATAACTTCAAAATAAAGATATAAATGGGAGTTAACGCAAGATTCTATTATTAAGATATATAGCAAACCTGAAGAAATAGAATATAAATTCTTAAAGGACTTAGTTTTGAAAATTGAAAATAGAAAAATGGTTGGATATAAAGAATATTGGAATAACAAAATAGAAAAATTCGTATTTTAGAAAAACCGTGCCATAAAACCTCTAATGAGAATTAAATTTTATGAGTATAATTTACATCAAACAAAAATCAAGTTATAACGTAATCCTTCTATTTATTTTATGGGTATTTGCTTTAACGTCTTGTGCTCAAAACAGAAAAATTATAACTCAAGAAACTATTATAAACAATACCTTAAAAGAATTGAATATAGGTAAATCTAAAACAGATGGTGTTCTTTCTAAAGTATCGCCAAGTAATTCTAAAGAAACCATTATTATAGTCCCAGAAGTTGAAGGTGATACTTTGGAACCTTATGATTATAGTTTAACTAGCCATATTGTAATACTAAACGCGGCAACGGGTGAAATTAAAAATTATTTTTCTGAAAATTCCAAAGCAAACGATTGGTTTTCTGGTGCCGAATTTATAGATAATATTAGTATAGACACTAAAATGTATAAGTTAACTAAAAACAAAGTGGCTTTTGGAATTAACGTTAGTTCTAGAACAATGTCTCAACCCAACCCATACAATAGCACCTATTTTTCATTATATATAAAAGAAGGCAACACACTAAAAAAAGTATTGAATCATTTCATGGTATATGAATATTCTGGTATTGTAAATGTTAATATGAATGCCTGTTATGCTGATATAGAATCAGAAAAAAATGAGTTGGTTGTAACAAGATCTATAACGAATGGATATTATGATATTCTTGTAAAAAAAACTATTACTCAAATAAATTACCATAAAGATGAAAATGACGAATGTAATCCAGAAGGAAAAATTATTTTCACAGGAAAAACCATATTAAAGTTTAACGGTGAAAAATATAAAGAAGATGAAAACTCTAAAGACAGTTTACAAACCAAACAATTACTATTTTTTACAGAAACAAAAGCCATTAAAAAATTGGGTACGCCTTCATCTACAGAACAATTTATTTTAAATGATGCTCAAGGAGAATTTAGAAATGGGATTTCTGATAAATATACATTAGAAGAAAGACAAAGCGAATCTATTGTAATAGATGAAATTACATGGCAAAAAGATAAAAATACTTGGGTAACAGTTTGGTACGAAGTGCAACAAGAAAAATCGATTCCTAAACATGTTTTTATATGGAAAAAAGGAACAGAATTTTAAAACGAAACAAAACAGATACACTCTTTAATTCTTGTAAATTATGAAACGACTATCATATCTACTAACCATAATCACATTTCTATCTTGTGTTCAAAACACCAAAGAAAAACACCAACCTGTAGTTAAAGCACCAGATGTTGTTCAAGACAGGGTTACTGTTGCTATAGATTCAGTTAAAAAGATTGACAATGTAAGTTTTAATAAAATTATTAGCGATATAAAAACAAAATCAACTCGAGTAATCGATACCACAAATTTCGACAATTTTAAAGAGATAAATTTTTATAATAAACAGGAAGTTAGTGCTCTGAAATTAAAAAAATTATACCCAGATTTTTATAAGGAGACGTATAACTACAAAGCAACTTCTTCTTACAAAATTAATTTCTCAAGTAATTTTCATTCAATTGTTGTAACAATACTTAAGGGAGACAACGAAATGGAATCTATATTAATAAACTATGATTTTAATGGAAAAATCATAGACTCTAAAGTTATTTCATATGACGAAATAGCCGAAGGCATGTCTAAAATTGAGTCGACGATAGACCAAGATAAAATTACAATAGACCACATACTTTGGATCGATGATAAACAAGTAGAAACAAAAGTATTTGAAATAAAAGCAAACGGAAAAATAGCACCAGTATCCCAAAATGGAGAAAAGACGACCGAAAAGGATGCTGAGACAATTTTATATTCCGAATACACCCCTGAGAGATTAGAAAACATTCAAATAAACAAATTTGAGGCAGAGCATACACATCAATTAGATTCCTACAAAGTTGTAAGTGGAAATTATAAACCAGAAGATGGACAACTAGTAGCACCAGATACCAAAACCGATTGGGGCGATAGACTTTTGCTTTTAAATTCAAAAAATGAAATCGTATATAAATCGCGTGGTGTTGGAGATATCTATTTATTCGAGCCTCATTTTTATAAAAGCAACTCATCTAATAAAATCATCATTATTTGTCAACTCGCATACGAATATGCTTTTGGTGGCGAAGCATTCATCTTTGAAAAAGGAAAAATCGAACGCATCGGAAGGCTAGATATCGAAGGCTATGGAGAAGAAAAGTACTTGACAGAAATCGTAAAGATATATGAAAAGGACAATAGATTGGAATTCACTTTTAAGTCAGATTCATTGGTTTTAGAACCTAGTTCTGTGGATATTGTTATAAAAAACGATAACGTAAAGTACATTTATAAAGCTAACCGATTAACCCTCGAAAAGGAGTAGAACCAATTTTTTCATCGGGAAGCAAAAACAAATAAGATCCCTGTTATTAAAAAAAATAAACAGGCTTAATTATAAAAAGTATTGATATACCCTCTTATTAGGCTATAACAGGAATAAATATACGTTTACAAACAAGTTATCTGTAACTAGACTGATGAAAATAAAAGGAAAGACATATAAACCTATTGGAAATGGACTTGGCTACTGTGTAGGTGGTTCTTTATTCAGAAAAAAGGTATTCTATTTTAAAGGTTACCCACAAACTCCTTATGAAGATTGTGAGATACTTGAAGTAAAATATGCTGATCCAAAGAGTTTTAAATCTGATACTGTTATGGGAGAAGGTCGAGATAAAAACAACAATTACTTTCAAGGGAAAATAGTAAAAAAGGGTAAAGGGATTAAATTAAATCAAGATTGGGAATTTGTTCCAAATAAAGGAATAAAATGTCAATTTGGCTGATAATATTTATAAAACTACAATTGAAGATGTTTGTGGAGGGTTCGTTGAATTAATACATCAACAGAAAGTACAAATAATACTGATTGAAGAAAATGGAGAAGTTATAAAATTGCCGAATGAATTAAGAATTAAAGAATAAAAAAACTGAATGAAGAAATTGATTTATATAATGTTAATACTATCTCTTAGTATTTCTTGTGTTAGAAAAAACGCAAAGAAAAAAGAGCTAAGTAAATCTGAAAACACAAGTTTTTTAAAATGGAACACGCTTAAATTTACATCAAGTATAAGGTCAATTTTTGAAGATAGTAAAGGAAACTATTGGTTTGGTAGTACACAAGAAGGGGTTTGCTTATTTAATGGTAAATCATTCTCAAAACATAAATACGGACTTTCAAGATGCGTGGTTGAAAACAGAAAAGGACTTATGGTTTAATGCTGGAATTAAAGAAGGTATATATAGGTACGATGGCCAAAAAATACATTATTTAGACTTTCCTAGCCCAAAAGTCATTAATCCTTACAATGTATATTCTGTAACAAGTATCTCAAAAGGAAGAAATAATATGCTCTGGATTGGTACTTATGCAGGTGTTTTTGGCTACAATGGTCGTAATTTTACAATCATCAATGATGAAACACTAGGACTAAATGTTGAAATTGAACCTCTTCATATTAGAAGCATTTTTGAAGATTCAAAAGGTAGACTTTGGATTGGCAATAATGGAATTGGCGTATTATTAAAAGAAGGTGATTCTATTTTAAATTTTTCAGAAAAGAATAACTTGGTACATCCATCAATTTTGAGAAAAGGAGATGAAGCACCACCAGGTACACTTGAACACGTTTTTACAATCACAGAGGATAGCCAAGGAAATATTTGGTTTGGAGACAGAGATACAGGAATCTGGAAATATGATGGTATTGAATTGAAAAATTATACAAAGAAAGATGGGTTAACAAATGATTTTGCTCTATCCATCTACGAAGATAAAGATAATGAATTGTGGTTTGGGATGTCCAACAGCAGTATATTTAAGTTCAATGGAAAAACATTTGATAAACAATTTTAAAAAGAATATGAAATGGCACAAAGGGTATAATTTATCGTTTTTTTGTACCAAACAAGAGGTAACTAATTGTTTTAAAGTTAGTGGTTTAATCAAAAATCAAAACATTTAAACACGCTACAAAACCATACACGAACTGTCGTAATATTAAAAGAAATATAGAATTAAATGAGAATATTAAAAAATAAAGAAAAATGGAAAAATCATAGCGGAAATATTAATATTCTTTCCGACTTAAAGAAATCGGATATTCCAAAAATCATAGCCGAAAAAAACATTCATTCTCTTCAATTATATGCTTTTAAAACCCCCAAAAATCAAACTTGGGAAACGCTAAATGAGTTCTATAAGCGATACCCAAATATTGGACTTCGTGTATTGTGGTATGATACTCAAGATTTATCATTCTATAAAGAAATACCAAACATTAGAAAATTTACAATTGCATCTTACAATACAAAAGACTATTCAGAACTTCAGTTTAACACGAAACTTAAACATTTTGGAATTGAAGAAACTAAATCAACAGCAGTTGACATATCATTCATTAAAGAATTCAAGGATTTAGAATCTCTTTATGTAGATGGGATGAAAAAAGGACTGGAAAATGTCAAGTATTTAAAAAAATTAAAAGCTTTGACCTTTAGAGGTATAAAAAAGAATAATCTAGATTGTTTGTTAGACCTAAATAACCTTGAAAAACTTAATTTACTTTTTGGGAGTTATAAAAATCTTGACACGCTCTCTAAGCTAAAACAACTAAAATAAATAGAGTTTAGTAGAGTTCGTCAAATTCCAAACTTTGATTTTTTAAATTCATTGGAGAATCTTGAGAAAATTGAATTTGAAGGTATGTCGAAAATGGAAGAAATTCCAAACCTTTCGAAGTTGAAAAAATTGAAAAGTGTGCATATTCATAATAATCTTAGATTAACGGAGGTAAAATCAGTTGGAAAAATCTCAAACTTAAAAGTCTTTCAGTTATCATTTTCTGAAAACTCAAAAGTATCTAAACGTAAAAATATAATAGAGCAATCAGTTTCGATTTTACTGAAATCTAAATCAATCCAGTACACAAATATTATGCATTGGACAGACGAGGAAACGACAATAAAAATAGCTAAAAAAGGAATTAAAAAATGGAGTAGAGATATCGAAATATAACATTGTAAGATATGGAGGTAATTTTAAAACGAATATGATTTACAATAAAAATAAACAACAAAACAGATGAAACTAAGCGAATCATTCAGTGGAGCATTAAGGACCTTTGCCTATTTTATGGCAAGTGGCTCACATTACCAATTAAAAGGTGTTGACTACCTAAAACTCTATGGTGAAGAGCCGAGTGCTATAGAACAAGCCTTTGCCATATTTGCTAATGTGATTGAGTTAGATGAAAAAGGAAACGTGCTAAACGCAAAGTATGCTGAAAAAAGAGCAGTAGATTATATTCGTTCTTACTGTGAACCTAGTTTTAAGATTGAACCTCCTTATGAAGATTGGGAAATAGAGTTGTATTAAACCATTAAATTATATAACATAGAATGATTACAAAGCTCAACATATTTATTACAAAATCCATTGTAATAACTTACTTTTTTACTTATGCAGTACATTATGTCAAGCACAAAAAATGAAAAACTATTTAAATAAAGAACTTATTGCTAAAGTGGGTGATATTTTTGAAGAAACACCAGATGATAACCCTTGTGCTGGTAGTGAAATATTTTTGGGATTTATTTTTAATAAAAAGGAAGTTAAGGTATATGAAAAACAAATATCTACTTGTGGCAAAGAATCTGTTAACAGAATAGGAACCTATAATTGGAAGTTGCTATGCAATAAAAAAATTAAAATAGACTTTATTCCAGAACAAACAAAAGGTACCTATGCAGAACATTTATTTCTAGAATTACGAGACAAACAACTTGTAGAACGCATAACACATTTGAACGGAAAGGTTCTTGAATATATTTTTAATGAGAAAACGAAGTAACTTGAAGAAAAAAAATATAAAAATGAAATACTACAGCATCTTATTTATCTTATTTGTTTTTAACAGTTGCGATAATGTGTCAATACTTTCAAATTCAGACGCCTCAAACCTAGCAAAAATAAAAGTAAATATTACTATTAAAGATGGTACTAAAAAGAATAGCTTAGACTATGTAAAAGTAAAATTATCGGATGGTAAAAAACAAATCATCAATAAAAATATAAAAATTCTATTAAACAGTAAGCCATTAGAACTATTTGTAAGGCAAGGTAATTATTACGAGAAACACGCTTATTATGGAACAGATGATTTACTACGAAATGAATCCTATTATTTTGAAATAATTTTACCAGATAGTAGTAAATATCCGTTAGCATTTATCAAACCTTTAAAAAGAAGAGATAATGCTGATTATTTAAAAGTCAGTCTTAATAGTAAGGAGAATGGACTAGTTAACCCCGAATTAATGCTGAATAGTAAAATTTCATATACTTATGTTGTTGAGGAAACAATAGATTTAGAGGAGTAACTAATATTTACGCGGTGTATAAAAATGAATACTATAGGAAGAAGTGGTGGTGTTTCGATTAAGAAACCGTAGAAAAAAATAATACTGGGATTTCTAAAATCTGTAAATGGAATTTTAGAATAGATAATAAAGGGATTCAACACGAATCAGGTTTGTAATAAAATAAAGACAACTTGAAATATATACGCTATATAGCACCCTTAATAATAGGATTGATTACCACTTTTTGTGTTTGGATGTATGTGCAAAGGGGAAAATTTGAATACAATGCTGAAGGTACATTTTTCTCTCCTCAAGATGGTGTTGTATATAGCGAACAAGCAAAAGACATATATGGAATTTTTGCTCTTTTAGGACTGGTTTTAACAGGAGTAATTATATATAGAATTATAAAAAACATACAAACAACAACAAATGGAACTCATAAAAATCGATAATATAAGTTTATCAGATTGCCCAATTTTGAGTGTTACACTTCACAAAAACAATAATGAAATCGATATTGTTTCACTGGATTCTATTCGAATTAGTGATTTGAAAAGGTTTAACGAAACACACCTAAAAATAAAAAATTGGAAAAAATTAAGGCTTAGTAAATATGTCTCATTAGAACCTTTTGGTGATGGAGAACATTTTGAAATAGATTGGAAAAGCAACCTAGAAACATTCGATTTTATCCAAGAAATTATTCTTCAAGAGAAAACATTAACTTTAAACGGGTTTAGTAAAGAAAGTGGCGCTTGGTTAACCTATGAGTTTGTAGCATTTGAATATGAAATTAGCGTAACATAAAAATGAAAAATGACATTGTCAAAGTAAAACAATTAATTCAAGAAGAGTTATTGATGATTGCAAATATCGTAGTCAAAAATAAATTACTATGCGAAATTATTTAGCCACATATCAGGATAAAATAGGAAAGGAAAACATCCTTATAAAATCTGATGGAAGTACTATGTTCTTTACCTTAAGAAATATTGATTTTGAAGGTCACGATTTTGAAATGTTAACTGGAGAAATAGATAATACCAAATTTGAATATGAAAAATTTGCCGATGGTTCTGGCGACTTAACCAACTTTAAAATAATAATTACTTTCCCAGTCTTACTTTTCAATTCTATATCAAACCAAACCTTTACAGAGAGCCTAATAACACATATAGAAGTTGGAGAAACCACAACTATAGAAGGGTTAGGTAGTGAAATAAACAGATTAAGATTAACCACATCTTTTGGTGAATTTGTAATTGAAAAGAAATTAGAATGGATGGAAGATGCCTTAATAGCAATACAAAACAAATTGCCTGAGAACATTTATTTAAAAACCTGTTTATGTTGTAAATATTCTAATTATAGTCCATTTGGAAATGGTATGTTTGGCAGTATATATTGCTTTAAAAAACTTAAATCGGAATTAAAATTGTTAAATGATAAAACAGATTTATTTGAAATTTGGACAGCTGAAGCAGTAGATAAAGGAGATATATTTTCAGTACAAGAAACCTTTGACTGCTCGGAACATCAATTACCCACAGAAGACGATTGGTATTATAAAAGTTGGAGTAAGCTAATTAAAAAAAGGAAAGAAGTAAAAATAGTAGAAAGCAGTTTGTTTTATAAGAGCATAAATATTTTGCTACGAGAGCAATTTCCAAAAATAAAGCAAAAAATACATACCAAGTATGAACAAATTTTAAAAGAAAGACAGTTTCAATATCCGTTACCGATAATCTGCAGGTTCGAATATTCTGCTTGGGAAGGAGGAAATCGACAATGGAGAATAGAATTAGGTTTTGATAATTATCAGTGGTCTAATAAAACAGTAAAACCTCACTTTTTAAATGCGCTGGTTTACTTAGAAATAGGACAAGAAGTAATTCATTTTAAATATCAGTTATGTAGTTCTTTTAATGATATATTACAACCAATAGATACCATAAAAATAGTTCATCAAAAGTTGAACGACACTGATTTTGTTGTAGATAAAATAAAAGAAGTTCAACTTTTTTTAAAAGATTTGCCCCAGCGGTTTATAAAAGAAATAGAAAAAATAAATTTTAATGAATTAGAATTTTTAGAAGATGACGATACATAAAAAAATACAAGAAAAATGGAAACAAGGTTATTTGCCAGGTTATGATTGTATTACGTATGGTAATGGAATAATAACTATTGCCAATACATTTAATGTAACTCTAACCGAAACTAACAAAAACAAACGTTATTGGTTTCCTTTGTGTGATACGATATTAGAAAATATCACAAAATATGACGATGACATTTGGACGGAGTGTGATATTTTTCACGGTACCTTTGAGTATGAAAATCAAAAGTTTGTATTTGGTGATGGTGCAATGGGTAACGAAGGTTACATTGCCTCAACAACATTAAAAGGAGACTTAAACTGGGCTATCTTTTTTACGTTTTCAAACCCCATTCATAAAGCTGAAGTTATAGACAATCACTTAATTTGCTATGGTGACTCAGGCACCATAATTGATGTCGACTTGATTGATCTCACTAAAATAAAAGTAAAACAATTAAACAATTGGTCATAGTAATATGATGAGTTTGGTCTTTTTTTATTTTATAATCCAGAAGGTTTTCAAAGAGTTACCATAGATAATTGATGGTTACATGTAACAATAGAATAAGTGAGAAATAAAATTACTGATTTTTGAAAGAACTTTATTTTGTTTTAAAGTCCCGATAAGGAAAAGCCAAAATTGATTTAGTGGACACCCAAACAATCGAAGTTTATTTTGCTAAAGCAAAAGAACCAGTCATTATTAAAAAAGATACAGAGTCAGATCGTTTTACGGTTTCTTACTCTAAGGATCACGAGAACATAATCGTAAAAAAGAAGAGTACACAACAAGTCATAATATACTATTTGTAGGTCTCTTTTGGATTTTAAAAAAGGTAAATCAAAACGGGAAAAAGTATTACCCGGAATTTAAACTAAAAATGAACTATAATTTGACATCTATTCTACAACAATTATCGACTAGGTGGTAGGTAAAATTAATAATGTACACTCACTGGTCTAATTATAGTAGCCCTTTCTACTTTCTCTAATGACTTATTTCTATCTTCATTTAACAAATGCTCAATAAATAAACATTGTTGTTAAAATAAAAAACCATTGTCGAAATACACATTTCTGGTATATTTTTTAATAAACTGCTGTAAGGTGTTTTTTCTTCACTGTTTTTATTATTAGTTACTTTATGCTATTTTCATAATCATCGCTTAAAACGAATTAATTTTACTTTACAAGATGAAAAACGTGTAGTATAATGTTTTGATGTTTCAGGTCGGAATGTAAATTCACTTAATCTTGGGTTGAATAAAATTACAGAAAGCTGACATTAATCAAAAATCCATCCCGTCCACGACGCCCCGTTATTTTTCATGTTATTATTAGCTTATTTGCCAATTAGGCTTGAAGTTTATTTATTTAAACCTTTGAAGTATTCCTTATCCCTGTATTAGCTTGTTGAGGTTTTAGTTTTAGTTCAATTTAACTATCTTTTTATAACTGTTTTGAAAAGTGTATTGAATTATATAAAGAGGATGTATATACGAATAAGTACTTATAATGCACTTTAGGGTTTCAGAAAAGGGATAAAAAATACTTCAAAGGGCTTTCAAAATATCGGTTAATTATAATACATTTTAGTCTTCAGAACATCGGTTTAATATACTACATTTTTCTATAATGTCAGTCCTTATTTTTTGATGTAAATTAGTGCTGTAATTCACTATATAATTACGAAGCCTTTCTTTATGCCTAGATCTCCTATTTGGGATTAGATCTACAAACCAAAATCTAGGATTTGAATATTTTACTAAATCTTGTTTTTGTCTATTAGTTAATTCTTTCTTACTTATTGTATAATCATAATACACTACCTCATCAAAACGCTTTAGAAGTAACTGTTTTGCATTTTCTATTGTATTTGTGTTTATATCCGCAAAGGTTTTAATACCTGTTTCAAGAAAGGCAGTTGCTCTCTGTCCTTTTATCTCAATTCTTAATGTATGTTTACTCATTCCGTACTGGTTTGATTTATTATATATTTTTAAAATGTATTTCTGATGTTTCACTTGTGCGTAACAGTTGCTATATTTAAACTCAAACTTTTTACCCCTTTGATATAAAAGTCCTTTTATAAATATTTGAGGGTTAATATCTGGTTGTGAATTTATTCCAAATTCTATGTTTTGAAATTTCATCTGTTGAGGTTCACATTTAAACAATTTTGTTAAATGCGTTCTAACCTCCAGAATATTGGCTAATGTAAATTGTGTACCGTTATATCCCTTGTATTTCTGTTGTTTTACTGTCTTTTTATAGTTTGGTGCAACTATTTTATATAGTGAATTGTAAAGTTTATGAATACTGCCCGAAAACATAACTGTACCACTATCATAAATAATTATTTTACAATGATGGTACTTGGCAACCCTTTTACTCACTCGTTTGCCTTTAATCATTGAGCTACTTTCATTAAAAGTCAGATCATTAGAGTTCTTTAATTGTTCCAAGTTAATGTCTGTGATTAGTATTTTAATATAATCTATCATTTTTTTATGGTTTTAATTATGGTTTTTATCTCAGTTTCATAAACTGAGACTAGTCAATTAATCATTTAAATCAATTAATGCTTTTTCAATGTCAGAATATCGGTAGAGGACTTTGCTACCAATATGTACAGGGTGAAGTTTGCCTTTTTTATTCCAATGGAATAAAGTTGACAGATTTACATGTAAGAGGGCTGAAGTTTGTTTTCTACTCAGATATTTTTCAGGCTCTTTTGTCTTAAAATATTGTTTGAAATTTTCTAAATTGGATTGCATAGCTGAAGTCATCATCTCTTGAAATTCTTCAGGTGTAAAATTGAATAAAAGTGTTTTTTTCATAGTGTTATAAATTTAGATTTTGTTTCAGAAGGTCGTTTCCCTTTGAACTCTTATACTTATAAACTCTGAAAAGAATTTGTATCTTTTTAGTTCAATTTAAACGAATATTTCTTTAATTTCTTCAGAAGTGACACTACCATTTATTCCTTTAAAGGATTTTAATTTCTATTGTGTAAAATATTTGAAAAACAAAAAGCCCTTACCAATAAAGGTAAGAGCTCTGATTAGCTTAAGGTTTCCCAACAAATCCAGTTGTAATTTACTTCTGACTCTGGTGTAACATCCTTTTATCACAACTAATTGTGAATAATACTAATAGTTTTAATTTATATTGAACATTATGCACCTCTTAAAATATAGATAAAACTATTATTATCACTGTGTTGCATTCTAACTGAAATATAACGACCATAAGATATTTCTATAGAAATTCTTTTTTTAATGTTACTATATCTATATGTTTCTTTTCCCATAACTCTGTATGCTTTTACAATATTATAACCTAAATTATACATGCTCTCTTCGCTATATTTAGACTTTGTATTATAATCTAATGCTTCGAAATAAGTTAAAGTTTTCATTTCATATTGTTTATGAAACTCTATCATATTTATCATGGATTCATTTTTCTGACCTTTCATTTCCCCTATAAACCAACTATCAGATTTTTTAGTGATTGTGTATTTGTTTGATAATGATTTTTCTACATTTATAGCAGTATATTTTTCCTTGGTAATAGTTTCAAAATATTTAATAGATTTATTGAACGAGATTACTTTTCGTTTCCATTCTTTAGTTTTCCTAGCCTTTTGATTAGCTAATCTTTCTTCAGCTTTTTTTTTCTCTTTAGCTTTCTTCTTTAATATGTGTTGCGGTGTGTATTTAATTCCATTTTTATAATATTCCAGAGGTACGCTTGAATATTTGTCAGTAGAATAAGATGCAGGCTTATCGTTGTTTCTATGTAGTTTACCATCAACATAATGTTTAGCTACACGTTTATTTATGTATGCAGGTTTATCATTATCTCTACGTAAAACACCATCTTTATAGAAGTATTGTATTTCACCAAAATCTTTAAATACAGCTGGTTTGTCATTTATACTATGTAATATTCCATTTTTATAACTCTTGTATTCTAAATCGATTCTAGGTGTTAAAATATATGTGGAATCAGTCGACAAGCTATTACACCACATGCGAAACAAGGACTCATTTTTTTCATATTTACTGAACCAATTAGCTACTTTTTTAATTTCTTCTTGTTCGTATTTTATACTTATCACATTCCCATCTGGGTTGTAGGCTTTTGTTAATTGTTTGAATATCTTGTTTAATTTCTTTTGATTTAAATCTTTCTGTGCTATCCCTTGAATGCTAAGTAACAGTACTAACGATAATAGTAATTTTTTCATCTTTATATTAATTTATGTAATTATTTAGTTTTTAATGAAATTTAACGTTAAAGCCTGTAGTCTTTACAGTAATATTAATTGTTCTTAGCTTTAAATTTATTGACATAATAACCTCTCCTTTGTAGTTGTTTTGAAGATGCCATTGTGTTGAATTAGACATGATAAGATTTCCTTCTTTACCTATTTTGACATTTTTAGAATAGAAATAATATGTTCCATCAGCATACTTAATTGATACTGTTGAGTCAGTGCCTTTTATTTCAATATTTACCTCCCCATAAACACCAGTTGAAGTGCCATTGCTTATAGTGGTCAATTTATTTATCTCAAATGATTTATTAATATCTTGAGCCATACCTACTGTACTCACTAACATCCCTATTACCAATAATATTATTTTCATATTTGTGTTATTGAATATCACACAAACCCTAAGTGAAGTTATTGAATAAAAAAAGCGTGGGTTTGTAGCTCATCCTATATAGAGGTTCTGACAAAACCCACCTACGAACAAACAACTTATACCCACGCCAAAGCATGAGCATTAGTATTATCATTCCTGTAGGTAAAGTGAAACTGTCAGATTTCTATATTACAGAATAATAGCTAACGCTTATATTTTAATAGTACAAATCTACACTTTTATTTTTTCTTCTTTTTAGACTTCTTTATTTTCTTTCCAAGCCTTTGTTTTTCAGCTCTAGTTCCCTTATCCCATCTAGTACTAGTTGTTCGATTCCCTTTTTGCTTATTAGATTCTTTCTTACGTTCGGCCTCTGCTGCTTCATTTACTTGCTTTTGCTGAACTAAAAGGTCTATAGATGCGCCTCTCTCATTATTGTCTTTTTCCATTTTATTTAGAGCAGATAAAAGTTGTGCCCTTGTACCATGTAATTTTTCAGCCTCTCTTGCTTTATTTCTTTTACTATTAGCTTCTTCTATGTTATTTTTACGTTCTTCGCTTATGGTAGCTTGATTTTTCTCTACAAGATGAAAGTCATACGGTGTAATACTTGGATATTCTAAATCTGCATAAAGATCTGTTAACTCTTCATCTGTATGAGAATTTATCATTGGGTTGAATTGTGCGTATATGTTTGAATTCATATCTGCGATCATTTGAATGGGGTTTATTTGCATTCTCGAGGCTACTCTGGATAAAATGATTTGTGATAGATTAGATTTTTTCAAGATCTCTTGTTGAACTTGCTTTGTGACAGCATGTTCAATTTTGATATTGGCATCTATTCTCAGAACGTCCCCTTCGACTTCTTTTTCAATATGTGCTAATAGCTTTGCGGCAAATTCTCCCCAGACTCTTGACCCATTTTCGTCATAGGTTCTTTTTGCTCTTTTGTACATATCGACATATTCTTCAATACGTCCTCTTTTTTCTGTGAGTCTTATGTCTGAAAAATCTTTTCTGAACGCTTCGACCCTTTCAGTGATTTCCTGAATATGTTCATTTCTAAACCAAACTAGGGATTTCATTGTGCAAGGGATTTTCCAGTCTCTTATTGCAATCGTTTTTATTTCATCAGGTGTGAAGAGCCTCCCAAACAAATCGATGATCTTTGAAGAATATTTATCCAATCCAATTTTTATTGTTTCAATTGGTGCTTGCTGTTTTCCTGAAAGATTTCTTTTTGATCCAACACCTCCATGATAATCAAATGCTTTAGCTGCAGCCTTTTTAATCTTAGCGTTATTCTTTTTGTATTTCTCCCAATGACCTATTGCTATTTCTTTTTCAACATCTGAAAGCATATTAACCTTACGTGAAAACATAGGGTCACCCAACCCTATTTTGATGTTACCGTTTCTGCTTACATAATATCTATCTTCATTATGAATTTTTTTTCGGCTGAACTTAATCCATTCTTTGTACTGTTCTTTATTTATTGCATTACGCAGTGTCCACCGTCCTTTGTTCGTGATGTCCCCTCTAGTGTAGTATTCGGGGTTTTCATTAGGATGTATTTCGTACCCATTCAACTGAATTGTTTTGTTTGGGTTGTCTGTTCTTATTTCTGGGTTTTCTCTATTCGTTCCCTTGTGTGTTTTTTCCAATTTCTTCTGTGTTATATTTACAATATGTATTTTTCTCCTATGTTTTACCCTATGAGATATACTTTAATATAACTGAATAAGAATTGTTTCCTATGACATAGTAAAAATCACTATTTTTAGTCTTTTACATCCCTTGAAAAATAATTGTATTACGTTTATTAAATGCGCTTTGCTTTTTTTTCAAATCATTTTTAACATAAAAAACCTCTTGAATTAGTAAGTACTTTAAGGTTGACTAGTTTGATGTTATATTACTTTAAGGTTATTGGTGAGTTGTTCGGCTTTTAAGGGTTCATCTTTATCATAATAATCATACAATTGATCTGCATAATCTTGACTAGTTTTGCCAATATATTTAAAAAGCATTTGCTCTGTTCCATGCCCTGTAATAGCCATAATTACAGGTGTTGGAATTTTACCATATAAATTAGTAGCAAAGGAACGTCTTAAATCATGGGTTCTCATAAGTTCATATTTTGGATACATTCCCTTAACAAACCTTTCTTTTTCAGGATCATATTTTTTACCCTCAATAATATTGTCCATTCCCGCTAGTTTTCCGATTTGCTTAATTCTTTTATTCAAACCATTTTGACCATTAATGTTTAAATGGTACGGAAATCCATCTTCAATTATTTTTTCAAGCCTATTGTGTAATGGTATTACAACTGGTTTTCCTGTTTTCTCTTGCTTAACTTCTATGTATTTCCTACCGTTTCTAACAACTATATTTTTTTCGGTTAGATGAACTAGATCATTTCCTCTTTGCCCTGTATGGCACCCCATCAGAATCCATTTACGTGCATTATTCAAGGCTGGATTGTTTAATGTTAAGTTTTGAATCAACTCTATTTCTTTATCGCTATAGTAATTGATGTAGTTATTTGTAACGTTGGTTATTTTTATCTCCCTTAGTTGCCTGCTTACCTCAACACCATTACTACTTGCGTTGTTGCAAACTACTTTAATATCAGATAATTTTTTTTGTTGATAGCTTACTGCGTAATTTCGCTCCATTAGGAAGTTCAAAAAATTAAGAGCAAATTTTTTATTCACGTCTTTTACTTGATATTTTTTGTTTGACTCTTTTTGGAACTCCTTTATAATTTTTTTAAGCCCTTTGAATTGGTTGATTCTTGGTTTTGATAGCCCGATACCTCCTTTTCCATTTGGACGAAAAGGAGCAGTTTTTATAAGTTCGTCTATGTTATCAGTTAATAAGAAGCTATCAGCCTCAATATTTTTAGTTACAACCCTTTTGAAAAACACATCAACTTCATAGGTTAACCATTCTTTGTTAATAGTGACATGGTCGTTATAATCCCTATCAAAACTATCAATCAATGATCTTTCAAGATCAATGAGCTTATATTTTAGTTGTTTTAATTTAGCGTTGGTAGTCTTTGGGAGATTTTTTTTAAAATCCCAATCCTTTAAGTCTATTCTAAGTTGTGTATTTATGAATAAATCACAAACACCAGTATGTTTTAAACGTGCTGTTATTGAAGCATTGCTTTTTTTTGAACGGTAATAAAGCTTTAAGGTTGCCATATGTTATTATTTTAAATACTTCAAATATATAAACAATCCTCTTTTTTGCACCGTATTTGCACCAGAATATACGATTTCATGCAATTCTATTAAATCTATTTAGATAGCAAATGTTTAGTAAGCTCTTTGTTTCAGGGTGTTTGTAAGTTGTTTTAGTCCGATTGAATTGAATGGGTGTAAATCCTTGTGGGATAACTTAATAAAACCGCAATCACTTTTTAGTCAGGTAATTGCGGTTTTTTGTTGTGTTTTTTAGTCAACATTTAGTCATTATGTTTTAAAAAAGGTTTTCTCCAATGATTTTTTTAATCTTCTCTAATTTGATTTATGTAGTTTTCTTGTAATGGTTTTGTAGAGTCTAGCGGTCTTGTGTATGTTTAGTTGCGTTGGCTAGAACTAAGTTACCAAAAGGAAACGAACCAGGAAATTAATTATATACGTTGTTAACGCAAGTATTTTTTAGCATATAAAGACATTTTAATTAATTAAATCATCTTTTACTCTGACGGAATTATCATTTCTTCAGATTTTGTAGGCTAGTTTGCTGTAATTCGCAGTATAATTAGAAACATATTTATACAATGAAGTCAAAAAAAAAAATCGGAATTGGAATAATTATAGGATTAGCATTTGGTACTGCAATAGGGTTAGTTACAAATAATTTGCCAGTTTGCATTGGCGTTGGGGCAGTTTTAGGAGTTGGTACTGGGGCTACTTTTAAGCTTAAAAAACACCTTAAAATTAAATGGACATTAATCTCAATCTTTAGTTTGCTTATTCTTCTTATTTCATTTGGAGCGTGGTTTATCAATCTCTTGCCAATAGAAGAAATGAAAAAAGACTTAACAAGTAGCAAATTTGAAGAAATTCAATATTTATCTCAAAATAAAACTTCTAAAAGAGGAAAAACATTAGCTGTAGTTACTAGTAGCGAAACTATGGGAAATAGCGATAAAAAGACAGGGTATGAATTAACTGAATTGTCACGGGCGTACTATGTGTTTGAAGCTAATGGTTTTGAAGTTGACATTGCAAGTCCATTAGGAGGGAAACCTCCAGTTGTTCTTGATGACGATGATATGGGAATATACGATTACGCTTTTTTAAACGATTCAATTGCACAATATAAAACAAGTCATACCATTGCTGTGAATGATGTAAATGCTGATGATTATAGCGCTGTGTTTTTTGTTGGAGGAAAAGGTGCCATGTTCGATTTTCCAGAAAATAAATCCATTCAAGAAATTGTAAAGAAATATTATCAATCTGGAAAAGTGGTAGGAGCGGTTTGTCATGGGCCTGCAGCTTTAGTAAATGTAATATTGGATAACGGAACACATCTTTTAGAAAACAAGACAGTAAGTAGTTTTACAAATGAAGAAGAATTGCTTTTAATACCTGATGCGAAATCGATCTTCCCCTTTCTTTTACAAGATAAATTAACCTTAGGAGGAGCTAAATTCAACGAGGGTGCGATGTATTTAGAAACTATTAGTCATGATAATAATTTAATCACAGGGCAAAATCCTTGGTCTACATGGAAATTAGCAGAAGCCATTATAGAGCAATTAGGTTATACACCAAAAGATAGAGAAATAACTGGTGAAGAAAATGCTGGAAAGGTTTTGTTGGTTTATGAAAAAGAAGGTTCAGATAAAGCAAAAGAATTAATAGATAAATTATTAATCCAAGAAAAAAAACCTGTTGATAGATTATTAATTGCTTCTCATGGTGTTATTGCTGCTATGAATGGAGAAATCGGTCACTTTTTTGGTTTACTTGGATTAACTTCTTATGCAAAAAAGAAATCTAAAATGAATTAGGTAAAACTGTTTTTAGTTGCTTTAGAAGCATAAACCCTTAGGTGATTTGTGCTTTCTTTCTAGTAAATATTCCTAAATTTGTGAAAAATATTCTATTGAGTTATTTAGAAATACTTCTTATCATTATTAGTAGCGCAGGTCTTTTGCATGGTGTGTTATTTGCATTTTACTTATGTTTTTTTAAAAAGAAAAAAACAATAGCTAACCTTTTATTAGGACTGATTTTAGTCTTTATGGCTTTTAGGATTGGTAAATCTGTAATGAAGAATTTTGGGGACGATTTAGAACCTATTTTTATTTTTGCAGGATTAGCTTTTTTACTTTTAATAGGTCCATTATTGTATTGGTATATGTTAGAAATGACAAGACCTAACTTTAAATTAACAAAGAAGTATCTGCTAGAATTAATTCCTTTCACGATAATTTTTTTTTCGAGTTTCTTTATAACCAAAGAATGGTTTGATACCAATAACAGAGGGGCAATCTTCTTATTTGCTAGTGTTCTTCTCTTTATTTATTTCCATTTTGCTTTTTATATTTTTCTATCGTGGAAAACTGTGAAAATCGTAAAAATAAAGTATAAGAGTGAAGAACTTACAAAGTCTCAAAAAGCAATTTTTGATTGGTTACGATTGATTATTATCGGATTCGTTATTATCTGGGTTTCTTATGTTTTAAATATTTTAGATGACAAAGTGCCTTACATAATAGGGCCAATTGTCTATTCTATTGTTATCTATTTTTTGAGTTACAAAGCCTTTCAACTAAAAACTACAGAGATTGATGGAGAGGCTTTTAAGGCTAATGATAGCAGTATATTGTTTAAAGAAATTTCTAAATTAATTGTAGAAGATAAATTATATCTAAAATCAGATTTGTCACTTTCAAAATTAAGCGTATTAATAGGACAAAGCACTCAAAAAACATCTTCTATTATAAATCAATATGCAAAACGAAACTTTAATGATTTTATTAATTATTATCGAATTCAAGATGCAAAAAAGATACTTACGGATTTTGAAAGTCAAAAATTCACCATTTCTTCAGTAGCCTTCGATACAGGATTTAGTAGTCTATCTTCATTTAATAGTGCCTTTAAAAAGTTTGAGGGTAAAACGCCTTCTATGTACAGAAACTTAAATAATTGACTAAATCTAAAATCTTGATTTGTTGCGTTAAGTTATTGGATTCGGATAAGAAAAAGGTTATTTGTGCCAACGTTTAGCTATGAATAGTACGTTGCAGAAAATCCGCGGATTTTCGTGTCGTCAGAAGCCATAAGCTTTTCGGTTTTGTTTTTATTTTGTCGTTTTATTAAAGCCAAATTAAAAGATTTGGCGATGATTGTAAATATACACAAGCCTTAAATATTATACACCAACAACCGTATTATTTATAGGTGTTGTTGTGCTTTCGTTTTTTATTTACTCTTTGTCTTCTTTGGAAAATATTTTTTCAGTTGCGTGATTAATATTGAAATGTAATGCTTTTGTTTCCTTTTCAGTTATCATTTTCAAGATATCAAGAAAATATCCATTTGGGTCGTCCCCAGAACCAGTAATCCCTTTTTTACAATATGAAAAATTATTTTATAAAAAAGTTCGCCAAGCTAATGACAACCTTTAACTTTCTTTATTTAAGTTTATCTATTGGAAACAGCTTTTTTATATCAGACCTTGAAAGGTTATTCATGTATCCTTTTCTGCCATCTCCGTAACTAATAATAGTAATAAAGCTATTAGCTTTTCTTTGTAGCTTTAAGTGGTTAGAGCCAATATCAATAGTTACATTATCTTTTTTGTTATTTAATACATCTAGCATTATTCCTCTTAGTTCTTTTACCTCATCAATTGAGCCTATTTTAAAAGTATTTAACTTCCTCTTTTTGATGTCTGTTAAGGTTGTGTAGTTTCTGTAAGTGACAAAGTAAAAATCATTAACAACATCTTTGCTTAAGGACTCCATTAGTAAGTCAAATGTCTTTAGTGTTGAAATTTCGATTATAGGTTTTTCTATTACTTTAATTTGAGAATTTGAAACGTAAGTAGTTAGTACTAAGAATAAGATTATGAATTTTTTCATGGCTAATTTTTTTTAGTTTGTAAAATGACAAATGATGTCTTTTAAAAAAAATAGTTATAAGTAAAGAGGTTTTAGGAAGATGTCAATTTGTAGTTTCTTGTTAGTCAGTACAATTGTTGAGTAATTCAAAGTTACGATAACTCATTTCATATTTTGATATAAATGTCAAATTTAAATCATAAATAATATATGAAGTAATTCGACTAATCAAATAAAAGAACTCTTTTAAAAGGTAGTTAACTGATATTAAAACTCTAAGAAGTTCATGAATTTGATATTTAAAGCATGTTTACGGATTGAATTATGTACGTAGTTGTAGGCTGTTTATTTAAGGTTCTTTTTTGTTGACAAAGGTTTACGTAATGGAGTGATGTTTAGTATCCAGTTACTATGCCTAAATGTATTCCAATCAATAGTGGTTAAATCTGTTTCAGGGTTGATAAAAGGGGTGTATTTCCCTCCGTTTACACTAATTTTACTATTGATAGCGTATATTTTCACATCTTTCCCTTCAGCCTTGTATTTCGCTTTTAGGTGCTGTGTAAACTGCCAAATTACATCTGGCTTTGTAGCAAGTAATCGGTATTGTTTTGGGCTAACTAATTTATGATGGTCGATAATTGTTGATTTCCCCGTTTCTTTGTCAACCACTTTGTAATTGATTCTTCCAGATTTTGTACGTAACATCATTCGCCAACTTAAGCGGTGACCTTCTTCGGTACGTAAAACATCACCTGGTATAGACCAATGACGAATTGGAAGTAGTAGTTGAATACAGAAATAAACGAATAGTATTGGTTTAAGTATTGATGCTGTTTTTGGGATTAGAACTTCATCTGAAGTATATAAAGGTTTTCGCTTTAAAAAGATATTATGAATTATTTTATCCTCAAAAAAGAACAAGCAAAAAGCTAGTGATAAAAATGGAAATATCCCTACTTGAAATACGATGGCATTAAATAAGTGAAAAAAGATAGCACATACAAAAGCGACTTTTCGTGTTGGTTTAAATAATAATAAAGGAATGATCAGTCCGTCAAAAGCTATTCCGCCATAGGCTAATATATAATGCACCCATTTTTGTTGTAATACATCTCCTAGAATATAATAATGCGATTTGGTCATCATTAATTGTTCAATAACTGAAGTGTTTAACCAATCGGGGTATAATTTAGCAATTGATCCGTACGTATATACAATTGCCATTTGTGCAATAAAAACCCATTTAGCCCAATTTGGCATTTTGAAAGAAATGATTTTCGGGTTTTGTTTAGCATCAATTGATAAGTACTTATTAGCGGGTACCAGACACATAAATGCAGAAATCAAAATAAGTAAATAATAGTGGTTGTTATAGGAGGCTTTTTGCATTAAATAGGTCGCTGTCCAAAGTAAGGTAAACCCTATCATACTCCAGCGGTATTTGTATCCAAGCATTACAAATAGCCCGAGAATTCCCATAATCAGGTAATAAAAGTACATGCCATTACCAGGTAATGGTTGTAGCCATTCAAAGCCAATTACTGTAAACGTAAATTCAGGATCAATAAGTGTACGCTTTATCCAGCCGGTGAATATTGCACCTACAGATTCTAAAAAAATTAAAAGCCCGAATATGATTCGAAAAATGATTAATGAGGAATTATCTACTTGTTTGAATAAAAAATTATTCATAATTTTCAAAATAGGTTAATGCTTCTTTTTTATCTTTTACTAGTTGTTGCTTTAGGGAGTCTATAGAGGTGAATTTATGTTCACTTCTGATGCGCTTAAGTAGTTCAACTGAAATATCTTTATTGTAAATATCTTTATTAAAGTTAAATAGATGAATTTCTATACTTTGTGAAGTTCCATTTACGGTAGGGTTATTTCCAATATTCATCATGCCAAGATAGGTGTTGTTATCTATAATGGCTTTTGCTATGTATACCCCATTTTTAGGGATTATTTTATATTCTTCAGAAATAAGAATATTGGCAGTTGGAAAGTTAATTGTTTTTCCAATACCTTTTCCTTTTGTTACCGTGCCATTTAATTGAAAAGTTGCGCCTAAATATGTATTTGCTGTTTGCAAGTTACCTTCAGCTAAGGCGCTTCTTATTTTTGTAGAACTAACGGAAACTTCATCAATGTCCTGAGCAGAAATTTCTTCTACTGTAAAGCCGTAAATTTCTCCAAACTCTTTTAAACTATCTATATTAGCTGTTCTGTTTCGCCCAAATCGATGGTCATATCCTACAATAATGTGTTTTACATTTAGTTGATGTACAAGGGTATCTCTCACAAATTCGGTAGCAGAAAGACGAGAAAATTCTTTTGAAAAAGCTTGAATAATTAGATTATCAAGTCCTAATTCATCTA
>Ga0209291_1000443_pt1 | contig 39865 bp, 35 predicted proteins | sample GOMGulsemesocosm_FD_184633 | JGI IMG/M metagenome (GOLD analysis project Ga0209291, IMG submission 184633) | Methane-oxidizing microbial communities from mesocosms in the Gulf of Mexico - GOM9B Gulf of Mexico (SPAdes) (version 2) | ecosystem: Environmental > Aquatic > Marine > Cold seeps...
AAGAACTTGGCTTTACCCACGCAGCTTGTGGCCCAATGGTGCGTTCTAGCTACCATGCCGACATGCAAGCCGCTGGCAAAGAAATAAAATAACTGGGCGTAGCCGCTGTACTCAGCTGCCCTGCTTATTTATTCGGCTTAGTTATTCGGCTTAGTTATCCTGCTTAGCGCAGTCAACAATAAAATTTTGTTGCTGCGCTAATATTATCATCCCCGTTGTTTTCAATAATTGCACTTAGCATCAATAATACCTGTCAATACAGCTTCATTTTTAATCACTTATTTGACACTGCCGCTCTTGTGGCAAACCCAGTGGCCATAGTGCGCTCCGACCAGAACATAAGTACTTTATATATCATTAATATACAGTTATTATGATCCATATACGATTTATATTATGAGAGTTTCCCAATGAATTTTTTGTCACACCTTTTTGATAACAACAGACATTGGGCTAAAGAAGTCGAATCCAATGAACCTGGTTTTTTTAAAACATTAAGTGAACAGCAACAACCAGAGTATTTGTGGATTGGCTGTTCTGATAGCCGAGTCCCTGCCAATGAAATTGTCGGTTTAAAACCGGGTGAGTTATTCGTGCATCGTAATGTTGCCAATGCCGTTGTGCATACCGATCTTAACTGCTTGTCAGTTATTCAATACGCGGTAGATGTATTAAAAGTAAAACATATTATAGTGACTGGCCACTACGGTTGTGGTGGTGTTATCGCGGCGATGAATAATGCCAAATTAGGCTTGATCGATAATTGGTTACGCCACATTAAAGACATTCAACATAAGCACCAAGCTCATCTACGATCAATCAGTGATGTTAAACTACGCCAAGATCGGTTATGCGAACTTAACGTCATTGAGCAAGTGATGAATGTGTCGCAACTATCAATAGTGCAAGACGCGTGGTTACGCGGCCAAGACTTACAGCTCCATAGTTGGATTTACGGTGTTCATGACGGTAAACTGCATGACTTAAAAACCTCGATCACCAACAGTAATGAAGCGGTTGATATTTACCAAAACGTCATTAAAAATCTACAAATCCCAACTCCGTAATTACTCATTTTTACCCCGAGGTTTGATCCAATCTCGGGCATTAACTTCGCCATTGAGGCCACCATGTCTTCACCAAATACCTCACAGTACCCAATCGATGCCATTGGTTATATTGAATCCCCCTTTAAAGAAAAATTTGCCATTCCGCGCCAACCACGTTTAGCCAGTGCTGCTCTCGGTATTATTAGACTAGCACCTGACTACAATCATCCTGATACGGTGCGCGACATTGAACAGTTTTCTCATTTATGGATTATTTTCCGCTTTCATCAAACCGCTGATCAAGGCTGGCGCCCGTTAGTACGACCTCCTCGTCTTGGCGGCAACAAAAAAACCGGCGTATTTGCCACTCGCTCAACGTTCAGACCCAACAGTATCGGCATGTCAGCGGTTAAGCTCGAGCGCGTGATCATAGAGAACAATCAGGCGGCATTAGAAGTCAGTGGTCTTGATCTGCTCGATGGTACACCGGTGCTTGATATTAAGCCTTATATTCCTTACAGCGACGCTATCGACGCCGAGGCAGGATTTGCCGAGTTGTCACCCGACATTAAAATGGCGGTTGAATTTAGTCAACAAGCTCAACAGGTTATTTCGCAGCAACAGCAATACCCAGCCTTAGCGCAGTTAATTAGTCAAATATTGCAGCAAGATCCCCGCCCTGCCTACAAGCAAAATGATGGTAAGCTCCAGCAATATGGCGTGCGTTTATATGACTTTAATATTGAGTGGCAAGTCTGTGGCCTGCACACCTTAGTGACCCAAATTACTAAGATATAGCGTGATCAGTGCAATTGCGCTAAAAACCTATCCCCTGCGTATTAGAGCAATCCGCCGTATTGTTGCGTGTGTTAACTAAAAACACCTGCTACAATTCGGCTTTATTTTTTAAAATCAAATTATTTGCAAAGGTGTTTGTTTATGCGTACTACCCGCTACTTATTAGCCACCCAAAAAGAAACCCCTAATGATGCTGAGATCATTAGCCACCAGTTAATGATCCGTGCTGGTATGGTACGTCGTTTAGCATCGGGCTTATATACTTGGTTGCCTTCTGGCTTACGAGTAATGCAAAAGGTCGCTAACATTGTACGCCAGGAAATGGACCGTGCCGGCTCAGTTGAAGTATTGATGCCAATGGTACAACCTGCCGACTTATGGGAAGAAACTGGTCGTATTGAACAATTTGGCCCTGAATTATTACGGATTAAAGATCGTCACAACCGTCCGTTCGTATTAGGCCCAACTCATGAAGAAGTCATTACAGAACTGGTTCGCAAAGAATTAAAGAGCTATAAGCAATTACCGCTTAATTTGTTTCAAATTCAGAGCAAATTCCGTGATGAAGTACGCCCTCGTTTTGGCGTAATGCGTGCACGCGAATTTATGATGAAAGACGCTTATTCATTCCACTTGTCTGATGAGTGTATGGAACAAACTTATCAAGATATGTTCAAAGCTTACTGTCGCATTTTTGACCGCCTAGGTTTAGATTACCGCCCAGTACTTGCCGACAGTGGCAGCATTGGTGGCGCGCTATCGCATGAGTTCCATGTATTAGCCGAGTCTGGTGAAGATGCAATCGTCTTTAGTGACGGTTCTGATTATGCCGCTAACATCGAAAAAGCTGAAGCGCTTGCGCCTACTGGCGAACGCCCTGCGCCGCAGCAAGCACTGACCGCGATAGACACACCTAATGTTAAAACTATCGACGATGTCGCTACTTTATTAGCTGTTGACCCGACGTCGACCGTGAAAACGCTAATCGTTAAAGGTGTTGATGGTGATAAAGCTACTATCGTCGCGCTAGTATTACGTGGTGATCATGAGCTAAACGAAGTGAAAGCTGAAAAGCACCCGCTAATTGCTGTGCCTTTTGAGTTTGCGACCGAAGAAGAAATTCTTAGTGCAACGGGCACTAAGCCTGGTTCTATCGGCCCGGTTAAATTAGATATTCCAGTCATTGTTGACCGCAGCGCTGCGCATTTGGCAGATTTTGTCTGTGGCGCGAACAAAGATGACGTTCACTTTACTGGTGCAAACTGGGATCGTGATGTGACTGACTATCAAGTCGCTGATTTACGCAGTGTGGTAGCCGGCGACCCAAGCCCTTGTGGTCAAGGTAAGCTTGAAATTAAGCGCGGCATTGAAGTGGGTCATATTTTCCAACTTGGCAACAAATATGCGCAAGCGATGAACGCTGGTGTCTTAAACGAGCAAGGCAAGCATCAAATCCTTAATATGGGTTGTTATGGCGTTGGTGTTTCTCGGATCGTTGCTGCAGCGATTGAGCAAAACCATGATGACAATGGCATCATCTGGCCTGCTGAAATAGCCCCGTTCAAAGTGGTTATTGTGCCAATGAACATGCACAAGTCTGCTGCAGTTGCCGACGCCGCAGCTAGCTTGTACGAACAGTTACAAGATGCTGGCATTGAAGTATTATTTGATGACCGTAAAGAACGTGCTGGCGTAATGTTTGCTGACATGGAACTTATTGGGATCCCGCATACTGTTGTGATTGGTCAACGCAGTCTTGACAACGGCCTGCTCGAATACAAGTCACGCCAGACTGGCGTAAAAGAAGAAGTCGCTATTGAGCAAATGGTTGACTTTCTCAAAGCTAAATTAGTTTAATACTAACTAAGCTGTTTAAAACCACCGCTAGCCGGTGGTTTTTTTTTGCTAATTTTTAGCCCCGCCATTGCTGTACTAGCCAAAAGTTTGCTAACGTTAATAAAGGATTATACTAATTTTGCAGTCGTTTAATACCATTTGCATTAATTATGTGATCTTGTTGTGCCTGAATAAAATATATTAGAACAAGGCGCTAGATTGACTAATAGCTAGCTATTGGGATTGAGAGCAACGCCGTTATTGTTTATTTTAATTGGCACAAGTGGGCAATTATTTAATGCAAATGGTATAAGACCGATGACTGTGAACAAAGGAGCGCAATGAAATCGGAGCCAGTCTTAGCTAAAAAACCTAAAATAGCCTTATTACTGAGCGGCGGTGGCGCTCGTGGTGCCTATCAAGTTGGGGTGTTAAAAGCGATCGCCAGTTTTTACCCGCGCAATCATGGCATACCCTTTCCTATTTTATGTGGCACCTCTGCTGGCGCGATGAATACCACCGCGCTAGGGTGTTACGCCCCCTGTTTTCACCTTGGCGTTAAAAAGCTTGAATGGATTTGGCGTCATATGCACACCAATCAAATTTATCGCTCCGATCTTAATCATGTCTCGCGTTATATGTTTAATAACCTCACTAAGTGGATCCGCAGCGACTTAAACAGAAATAGAGCCAGTTCATTGCTCGACAACAGCCCATTAAGAGAACTATTAACCCAATTTATTCCATTTGATCGCCTTGAACGTAATATTTCTGCCGGTCATCTGCACGCATTATCTATTACGGCATCGAGCTATCAGACCGGCAACTCAATGTCATTTTTTCAAGGCCATCCGTCAATCAACGACTGGAAGCGTTCGAAAAGAGAAAGTCTGCGCGGTACGTTGCATTACGATCACTTGATGGCGTCCGCTGCGATCCCATTGCTATTTCCCGCTATTGAGGTGCGCCAAGCCTATTACGGTGACGGCTCAATTCACCAGCTATCACCGCTCAGTCCACCGATTCATTTAGGCGCCGAAAAAATATTATGTATTGGGCTCGCTTCCACGCCAAAAACTGAGGCACATGCACAACTTCATCACCCTAGCGCCTCTTCCATTGCCGGACATTTACTCGACAGCATATTTAGCGACACCCTGACCTCAGATATTGAGCGCTTGTCACGGATTAATGACACTTTAGAATTGATACCCGACGAAACGCGAGCACAATTACCGCTGCGAAAAATTGAAACCTTACTGATCAACCCAAGTATCGACATCGATCAGCTCGCACACAAGCATTTTGAACACATGCCGTTGGCGATCCGCTTATTGCTAAAATCGATTGGGATCGACAAAACCAGTGAATCGAGTTTAGTCAGTTACTTGTTATTCGAAAAGTCGTTTTGTAGCGCGCTAATCGACGTCGGTTATCGTGATGGCATCGCTCACAAACAACAATTGCTAAAATTTCTTGAGATTGAAGAACCCAGCCATCGCAGCCATGCCAGAGACTTTAGCCAACAGCCATAACCACGGCAAACACCCTCTTATTGCTTCCTCAACATCACCTAATCACAGGAATAGCTGAATTTAAGCTGTTAATAACACAAAATATCCATACTGATTAATGTTGGCATGTGAATTGCTTTATTAAAACCATCGGATAGTTAGTCAAAAAAATATTGTTTTTTCTATGCCTAACCTAGCAATAATCCGTACCGCAAATTATGGATGAAGCGGTCATTATTAACAGATTGAGAGAGAAACAATGTCACAGTTATATCGTAAAACTCATCAGGTTAGCCCTTTCGAAGTAAATACAATCACTTCGGAAGCTAACAACAATGATAAAAAACCACTTCGGCGTAGTGAGGATAAACTGGCATTTTTAGAAAAGCTCAATATGACAATCGAGCTTGAGCCACTATTAGCTACTTACACAGCGGAAGTTAGCCGTTTAATAGCAATTACCGGTCTAGAATTCGAAAACGCTAGCCACAAGTTGCAATTGAAATACTCAAAAGCCAGCTGCAACAAGTTAACGCAGCAATTAACTTTCAACAACATAGTATTGGGCAACATGATTTATCTCAGTACCCAGCCACTTAATAGCCACCAACGGCAATTAATTGCCAATGTTGAACAACAATTGTTGCAGTCATTGCATAATGTGTTGCGTTTTGAACATACTCGTAAAATGAGTATGAGGGATTACTTAACGGGTTTAGGCAATCGCAATTACTTTGAAGAAGCGCTCCGTCATATGACCGCAACTGCCGAAAGGGAAGATCGGTCGTTCACTTTATTATTTATTGATTTAGATAATTTCAAAGCGGTTAACGACGAGTGTGGTCATCTTGCTGGCGATCAAGTATTAATCGAGTTTTCTCGATTGTTAAGATTAGCAGTGCGTGATAATGATCATGTCTTTAGATTTGGTGGCGACGAATTTGCCATTTTATTGTCACACAGTGATCAGCTGCATCCCGAGTTTGTTGCACAACGAATAGTTAGTGCGACCAAGACGAGTCAACTGTTGCTTGAGTCAAACGTGACGGCCAGTATTGGTTATGCTAATTGGCAGCAAGGTGACAACAGCGCGGTGTTAACTAATCGCTCAGATCAAGCTTTATACCGCGTGAAAGGCGCCGGTAAAAATGGCTACCACGGCGCTGCCTAAAACAGCCTCTAGATCGTTAAAGGGCCAGTATTAATCAAATTTATGCCAGCGGATCACCACGTTGGGTTGATTAATACAGCCCTGATAACCCTGCTCGACCCACACCCCAAGCGCTGCAACAAGTTGCTGATCAAAAAACACTAATGGGATCTGAGATCGCTGCCACGTAGGAATATTAAACTCCTGCCATAGTTTTTTAACCACCCGACGCTTATCCCGACCAATAGGCCACGCTTTATAGCTGCCTACTACACTAAATCGAATTTCAACTTGCCGATCCCTTGGTGCGATTAAACGAACCAATGTTTGGCGGTCGATATTTGGGCTGGTACAGTCATTTTTAGCGATTCCGTGACTCTCGGTATCCTTATGGTCAGAATAATGGTGCTGACTAAATTCAAGCTTACCTAACTGGTTAGGCAAAGAAATCGTCGGCTCGCCCCGCCAAGCAATAACCTGCTCCGAAATATCAGGTTGAGGCGTAACAACCATCATCACTCCCTGATATCGTCTAATTTGCGCCCCACAGACTTCGACAATCGGATCGCTGTCTAAGGTCGCTGTTAACATTTGCGCCGTAATTTGTTGTAATTGGGCTTGCGATGGCATAACGAGTTGATGCTGACGCAACCAATAACGGATCACGTTATTTTGTCTCGCAGCAGATAACGCACCAACAACCGCCACTAATAAACCACCGCTAGCGGCTTGGACCTTGTCGTAATCAATCACAGCCAGCTCGTCGAGCAACTCAATACTTTGCCCCAGCAAACTAGCACTGCGGGCAAGGTTTTCACTAAAACCTTGCCAACGTTGATTTAATTTAGGCATTATTTGATGGCGTAAATAATTACGGTCAAAGCGACAATCGAGGTTGCTATCATCTTCAATCCAGTGCAACTGGTGGCGATGCGCATAATGCTCAATCTCTTTTCGGCCAATATTAAGTAATGGCCGATTGTGGCGCCCCTGATTAAACGCTAACGAACTCGGCATTGCAGCTAAGCCAAGGACTCCTGCGCCACGTTTTAACGCCAGTAAAACCGTTTCAGCCTGATCATCAAGATGTTGAGCGGTCACTAAGACATCATCGCTGCTAATATATTTAGCGAGCGCCTGATAACGCGCTTGGCGGGCCTGTGCCTCAAGATTACTGGCGCTGGTTAAATGAACAGGTTCAAGCACAAAGGCTATCGCATAATTGTCACATAGCTGCTGGCAAAAAAGCCCCCAGTTGTGCGCTAATTTATTTAATCCATGATTAACATGAACCGCGATAATTTGTTGATTATCGACCGTTGACTTAGCCAACAAATCAAGCAACACCACGGAATCAACGCCGCCACTTAAGCCAATAACGATGCGAGTCGTTGGTTGACAGTAATCGGCGACAAAACGTTCAATTTGAGCTGGAAGGGTCATTTTTTTTGATCTATAAAAGCGATGAAAGATAATACCAAGATTATAAATTTACAAAATTGGTATAAAAAGTGTTACCAACACTAAATTTATCGTATCAGCAGGTTGTCGGCGCGGTATAGTACAGTATACTGGCGGCAACAAATGTTAACTAATTTTATTGAGATATTTATGAAGATTCAAGATTTAGCGGTTTCAAACAATCTAAAAAAGAAAGTAATGACTGCACTAGCTAATGACAGCCTGTACATGCAAGAAGAAAATGGCGATTTAGTGATTAACGTCGCTGCTTACCTTGCAAGAAAAACTAATAGCAAAACTGTTACTTTAGAAGATATCCTTGGCAAAGGCTTGTTAGACTTTGACGCCGATTATATTGTTCTAACCTAACCAGCTAAGACCTAACGCAAGCAGTGGCACTATTATCGTCGCGACGATATCCCAAATATCCCATAAACCATCGCTAACCCATGCATCATAAATTTCTTTCATGATGCCAGCGATGGTCGCTGCAATAAGGGCAGGCCAATATCCAGCCAGCCCCACGCAGCTTGCCACTGCCGCTGCAACTAGCCCAATAACTGCGCCGTAGATACCATGTGTCACTTTATCAGCATGTTTAAAACCACGCAGTTCGGGTAAATAACCCAAAAAACCAATCTCTATCACGTTGCCTCCAAACTGCTAACTTTAGCCCATGCTATCGATTAAACACCAAACAATCTAATTAGCCTCAACGGCGGATAAACTAATTTTCCTAATAATACCTAGCCAGTGTGCCCCGCTGCCCAGCTCAATAAACCAACAGTTCAGCAACACTAAAGTTAAATAATGGCAAATCGAGGTCAAAAAAAACCACCCTGAGGTGGTTTTAGTAATCAATCATTAGCGCGGTAACGGTTAACAATAACCAAATGACATTAAACGGTCAAAACGCTGATTAAGCAGGGTATCAACATCAAGGCTCTTAAGCTCACTCAATTGCGATAACAATTGCTGCTTAACGTTTTGCGCCATCACATCGTAGTCACGATGTGCGCCACCCAGCGGCTCTTCAATAATGCTGTCGATTAAATCAAGCTCTTTTAAGCGCTTAGATGTAATGCCCATTGCTTCAGCAGCCAATGACGCTTTGTCGGCACTCTTCCATAAAATAGAGGCACAGCCTTCAGGAGAAATCACTGAATAAGTACTGTATTGCAACATATTAACGCGATCGCCAACCCCGATAGCTAATGCGCCGCCTGAACCGCCTTCGCCAATCACGGTACAAATCACCGGTACTTTTAGTCCTGCCATGACTTTGAGATTGCGGGCAATCGCTTCAGACTGTCCACGCTCTTCAGCACCAACGCCAGGGTAAGCGCCCGGGGTATCGATGAATGTTAGGATCGGCATGTTAAAACGTTCTGCCATTTCCATTAAGCGTAATGCTTTACGGTAACCTTCAGGACGCGGCATACCAAAGTTACGCTTCACTTTTTCAGGCGTTGTACGTCCTTTTTGATGACCAATTACCATCACTGATTGGCCATCTAGGCGGGCGATGCCACCAATAATTGCTTTATCATCAGCAAACGCACGGTCACCATGCAATTGGTCAAACTCATCAAAAATTCGATCGATATAGTCAAATGAGTATGGGCGTTGTGGGTGACGGGCTAGTTGACTTATCTGCCACGGGCCTAATGACGAAAATATTTTTTGTGCCATGCTGACACTTTTAGCTTCCAGCTTGTCGATCTCTTCAGCCAAATCAATATTTAACGAGCTATTGTTGCTCACGTTGCGAAGCTCATCAATTTGAGCATGTAGCTCAGCAATTGGTTTTTCAAACTCTAAAAAATTCTGACTCATCAGTGATTCTCTTTATTGTATATGGCTAGTCCATTTCAGCTTATTGTAGCTGAATATAAACTGAAATTAGCTAAATTTTAAACGAACTTGCTTGTTACCAAGCAAAATTCTCAAATTGTCTAACAGCTCATCATCGGGTGTAACGCGCCATTGGGTGCCTAATGTTAACTGAGCCGTCGCTTCAGCTCGTGAGTAAAAGACAGTAACCGGCAGCGCACCAAATTGATGAGGCTCTAAGATTTGGGTAAAGCGACCAAAGAATTCATTATTAACTTGATCCTGTGATACTTTTATTTCCAATGCAGTGGCAAAACGTTCTCGCGCCGTCGCGATGTCATAAACTTCTTTGGCGGTCATTCTATTACCCCCGGAAAAATCATCAAAGCTGACCTCTCCCTCTAACACCAATATTTTGTCTTTTTGGAGCAAATCTTGATATTTTTCGAGCGCTTCGCTGTATAACATTACCTCTAAACGACCACTTTTGTCATCTATCGTCAAAATTCCCATTTTAGAGCCACGTTTAGTGATCATCACACGAGCTGCGATAACGAGACCTGCCGCCTTAACCATTTTGCCACGCCCCGTTGGCACCACATCTTTAAGTCGACTACGAGTATAGTGTTTTAGCTCAGCCAAATATTGATTAATCGGGTGGCCGGTTAAATATAAACCTAAGGTTTCACGCTCACCTTCAAGCCAAATTTTATCAGGCCACAGCGGCGCATCGATAAATTGGTGAGTAACTTCGTCATCATGACTGGCCAATAAACCAAACAAATCATGCTGACCTACTGCGCGATCTTTCGCGTGCTGTTCTGAAGCTTTAACCGCTTCAGGCAATGACGCCATTAACGACGCGCGATGTGGCCCAAGGTTATCAAGTGCCCCGGCCTTAATCAGCTTTTCGAAAATACGCTTATTAATTTTCTTGGTATTGACTCGGCCACAAAAATCGAATAAATCTTTAAACGGGCCACCTTCGGCGCGAGCTTGTAAAATAGCTTCAACCGGCCCTTCACCAACCCCTTTAATCGCACCGATACCATAAACTATCTCTAATTTATCATTAACACTAAATTTATACTGACCGGCATTAACATCGGGCGGATGCAGCACAATTTTCATCCGCTGACATTCATCAACCAGCGTCACGATTTTATCGGTGTTATCCATATCTGCTGACATTACGGCAGCCATGAAATAAGCACCGTGATGACACTTCATCCACAGCGTTTGATACGATACTAAAGCATAGGCGGCCGAGTGAGATTTATTAAAACCATAACCGGCAAATTTCTCTACCAAATCGAAGATTTTCATCGCCAATTCGCCATCGATACCGTTATTAACCGCGCCTTCTTCAAAACTAGAGCGCTGCTTGGCCATTTCTTCTGGCTTTTTCTTACCCATCGCACGACGCAACATATCCGCGCCACCAAGGGTATAACCAGAAAGTACCTGCGCAATCTGCATGACCTGCTCTTGATACAAGATAATGCCATAGGTTGGCTCTAAGGTCTCTTTAAGCGACTCATGCTGCCATTCGATGTCGGGGTAAGATACTTCTTCACGACCGTGCTTACGATTGATAAAGTTGTCTACCATGCCCGATTGCAACGGCCCCGGTCGAAACAGCGCCACAAGTGCGATAATATCTTCAAAGCTGTCTGGCAGCAGCCGGCTAATCAGCTCTTTCATGCCACGCGATTCAAGCTGGAATACCGCGGTGGTTTCACTGCGTTTAAGCATTGCAAAACACGCAGGATCTTCGAGCGGAATCGATTCAATTCTTACCGGCTCGAGCCCTTCTTTAGCGCGCGCTTCGTTGAGTGGGTCAAGCGCCCATTTGATGATGGTCAGCGTTCGCAGACCCAAGAAATCGAACTTAACCAAGCCGGCAGTTTCAACATCATTTTTGTCAAACTGAGTAACCGGGTTCTTACCTTCCTCATCACAATAAAGCGGCGCAAAGTCGGTAATGGTCGTTGGCGAAATAACCACACCACCGGCGTGTTTACCCGCATTACGGGTGGTGCCCTCTAAACGCCGCGCCATGTCGATAAGCTCACGAACATCGTCATCGATCTGATAAAGCTGGTCTAGTTGTGGCTCAACTTCCCACGCCTTGGTCAGTGTCATGCCTGGCTCTGCCGGAATAAGTTTCGTTAAACGTTCGACAAAACCATACGGGTGGCCCATGACACGGCCAACATCTCGTACCACGGCTTTAGCGGCCATCGTACCAAAGGTGATGATTTGCGATACCGCATCACGGCCATATAACTCGGCAACGTGGTCGATAACCCGATCGCGGCCTTCCATACAGAAATCGACATCGAAATCGGGCATTGAGACACGTTCGGGGTTAAGAAAACGTTCAAACAGTAAATCGTATTCGAGCGGATCGAGATCGGTGATCTTAAGTGCATAAGCAACTAACGAGCCCGCACCTGAACCACGGCCGGGCCCAACCGGCACATCGTTATCTTTACTCCACTGGATAAACTCCATTACGATCAGGAAGTAACCTGGGAAACCCATGGTGTTAATAACACCAAGTTCAATGTGCAAACGCGCTTCGTAAGCGGGTCGTTGCCGCTCACGTTCCTCAACATCAGGAAATAGGAAGTTAAGGCGTTCTTCTAAGCCATCAATTGAAACCTTGACTAAAAAATCTTCAATGTCTAGATCGCCAGTCGGGTAATCTGGCAGCACAATTTTATCGAGCTCGACCGTAACATTACAGCGTTTGGCTATTTCGACACTGTTCGCTAACGCCGCAGGGATGTCGCTAAACAGCTGACACATCTCTTGCTCGGTTCGTAAGTATTGTTGCTCAGAATAACGTTTAGGACGCCGCGGATCGGCCAAGCCAAAACCATCGTGAATCGCAACACGCACTTCGTGGGCGTCAAAATCTTTGGCGGCTAAAAATACCACTTCATTGGTCGCAACCACCGGAGTACCAGTATCACTGGCTAATGCAACACCAAGGTGAATATAGCGCTCTTCGTCTTCGCGACCGGTGCGCAGTAATTCAATAAAGTAACAGCGCTCAAAGTGTTGCTGATAAAATTCTAAACATTCTCGTGCTAATTTATCATTGCCTTTAAGCAAGGCCAGACCAACATCACCTTCGCGCCCGCCCGATAAAATGATTAAACCAGCGGCGTGCTCAACTAACCATTGTTTATCAATCACCGCTTTATCAAATAAGCGGCCACGTAAATAGGCCTTAGAAATAAGTAAGGTTAAGTTTTTATAACCCTGATTATCAGTGCACAAAATGGTTAGGCGCCAAGGCGCTTCGTCAAACTCGTCACTAACCACCCACATGTCTGCGCCGATAATAGGTTTAAGACCATTACCTTGAGCACTGCGGTAATATTTTACTAACCCACAAAAATTGACTAAGTCGGTCAGCGCCATCGCCGGGGCGCCTTGCTCGGCAACTTTAGCGACAATTTTTCCGACCTTAGCAACGCCGTCGGCCATCGAGTAATCGGAATGTACCCGCAAATGAATAAACTTTGGATCTGTCACTTCACGCCCTTATTTACCATAAGTTATGCTAAACCTAATACTTTTTTGACTGGCTTAAAACTGCGCCGATGCTGTGGAGTAACGCCATGTAATGCCAACATTTCAAAATGAAGTTTAGTTGGATAACCTTTATGCTTGGCAAAACCAAATTGCGGGTATTGCTGGTCGAGGATCTGCATTTCACGATCACGCGTCACTTTAGCAATAATCGACGCCGCACTTATTTCTTCAACGCGCGCATCGCCTTTTACCACCGCCTGTGAAGCCATCGGGAGCTCTGGACAGCGATTACCATCAATTAAGACTAACTCAGGGGTGATATGAAGACCCGCTACCGCTCGCTGCATCGCCAACATCGTGGCATGCAAAATATTAAGCTGGTCAATTTCTGCAGGGTTAGCGCGCCCAACAGCAACACTTAAGGCATTGGCCATAATCAAGTCAAACAAGGCTTCACGCTTTTTGTCTGATAATTTTTTTGAATCGGCCAACCCGACAATAGGTTTGCTTGGATCAAGAATAACCGCTGCGGTTACCACATCGCCCACCAGTGGCCCACGGCCAACTTCGTCGACTCCGGCAACTAAGAGATCAGGAAAAATAAATTCTGGTTCTGTTGGCATTCGCTTCTACTTCTGATTAATTGGCGTTGATATTTTATGGTTTATTAATGATAACACCGCATCGGCGGCACGCTCACTGGCGTTACATTTTAACTGCTGATGTATTTTACTAAATTGTGCTGTCAGGGCTTGGTTATCGTCAGCCAGCAACAAGCTTACTTCTTTAGCAATATTATCGACCGTCGCATCGTCCTGAATTAACTCACGCAGCAATGGCTTGCCGGCCAGTAAATTAGGCAACGAGAAATGCTCAATTTTCATCAGTGGTTTAAATAATTTATAAGTCAACCAGTTAACTTTGTAAGCCACCACCATCGGCCGATTAATCAATAATCCTTCCAGCGTTGCGGTGCCCGATGCCAGTAAAATCACGTCACTTGCAGCCATCACTTCGCGCGATTGTCCATCGATTAGGACACAGTTAAGGTTTGGCGCCACTCGCTGTTTTATTTCTTCAAACTGCTGGCGCCGCCGTTGATTAACCAAGGGGATTAGTAGCGTTAAGCCGCTAAATTGTTCCACTAAGTTTTGTGCGGCTAACAAAAATGGTTCGGTTAAATACTTTAATTCACTGCCACGACTGCCAGGCATCAGCGCTAAATATTGCCCTTCGCTGGGTACATTTAACTGCTGACGCGCCGCGACTTTATCATTAACCAGCGGAATTTGGTCGGCTAAGGTATGGCCAACAAAAGTACAAGGAATTGAATGTTCGTCGTAAAAAGCTTTTTCAAACGGCAGCAGTGCCAACACCATGTTGGTTGCTTTGGCCACTTTAAATATTCGCTTTTGGCGCCACGCCCAAATAGATGGGCTAACGTAATGAACGGTTTTTATGCCGGCTTGTTTAAGCGGCAGTTCCAAGCGCAGATTAAAGTCTGGTGCGTCAATGCCAATAAAAAGGTCAGGCGGGTTAGCGATGAAATGTTCGGTCAATTGTTTTTTTATCGATAGTAAGCGTCGTAAACGAGAAAAAACCTCGACTAAGCCCATTACCGAGAGCTCTTCCATATCAAACAAAGTCGTCGCGCCTACAGCCATCATGCGTGGACCGGCGATACCTTCAAAGGTGGCGTTTGGGAAGCGTTTTTTAACCGCGATAATAAAATCGCTACCTAAAATATCGCCGGAGATTTCTCCGGCGACAATACCTATGCGAATAGGTCTTAAATCAATCTGATTCGTGGTTCGTAGTGGATCCAAAGCAGTTCCCTAAGGACTATTTTCTTATGATGAATGTCTTAACGAATAATACCGCGAGTCGACTGATTAATAAAATCAGCCATCACGGTGACACCAACAAACTCAGACTCAGCTAGCTGAGCAACTGCGTCAGTTAATGGTAATTGTTGTTTATAGAGCGTTTTAAATGCACGTCGAATCGCCATTATTTCAGGTTTTTCATAACCACGGCGTTTTAGCCCTTCGACATTAATGCCGCGCGGTTGGCATGGCTGGCCTGAACAAATGATATAAGGCGGCACATCTTGATTAACATACGAAGTTGCTCCGACAAAGCAATGCGCTCCAATTTTAACAAACTGATGCACACCAGTCATGCCACCAATGATCGCATAATCATCAACCACGACATGGCCTGCAAGATTAACACTGTTAGCCAAAATACAGTGATCACCAACAACGCAATCGTGGGCAACGTGCGCATTAGCCATCAACAGATTGTTATTGCCGATGCGCGTGATCGCTTGATCTTGCACCGTACCACGATGAATTGTGACACCCTCACGCACAATATTATCATTGCCCATGATCAAGTATGTTTTTTCCCCAGCATACTTTTTATCTTGGCACTGCTCACCAATGGATGAAAATTGGAAAAAATGATTGCCGGAGCCTATCGTTGACGGTCCTTTGACCACCACGTGTGACTCGATAATACAGTTATCACCAATAACGACGTCGCTACCGATATAACTCCACGGTCCAATAGAGACATTGTGACCAATGGTGGCACTAGGGTGAACAAATGCTTGCGGATCAATCACTATTTAGTCCTTTCTTGCGCACATAATTTCGGCACTACATACCAACTTTTCATCCACAAAGGCTTCGCAATAAAATTTACCGATGCCACGACGTTCTTTTAAATACTCAACATGGATATGAATCACATCTCCAGGGACCACAGGCTGCTTAAAACGCGCCTTATCTATTCCAGCAAAGTAATACAAAGTATCTTCACTTTTTTCAACCGTTTTAAAACCAAGGATCCCGGTGGCCTGAGCCATAGCTTCGAGAATAAGTACCCCTGGCATAATAGGTTTAATTGGGAAATGGCCTTGAAAAAAGGGTTCGTTAATCGACACATTTTTAATCGCATGCAGGGTTTTCCCCACTTCAAAATCAATAACGCGATCAATCAGTAAAAATGGATAACGGTGCGGCAATAATGCCATGATTTCGTTAATTTCGATTGCTGAAATATCGTTAGACAAAATACTATTCCTGAAAATTAATTAAATACAGCGCCCCAGTTGAGGAGCAAAGGTAACAGGCAAAGATTAGTGACCTAATTGTTGCCTGCCCATTTTAAGCGTTTCATTGCCTTGTCTGCAGCGCGTTTGCGCAGCCACACTAGGTTCGAGGATACCAAGGCCAGCTATGTAGCCTTGACCTTGAACCCTCAATCATCTTCGCTGGGCAGTAATGATTGAGCGTTGCGTGCCCGCAATTATACGTTAATCTTTAAGTTTGGCCTCAAGCGCCTTAAGCCGTTTTGACATGTCGTCGAGTTGACGATAACGGGCGGCGTTCTTGCGCCATTCACGATTAGTTTGCGATGGCATTCCTGATGAATATACCCCAGGTTCGGTGATATTCTTAATCACCATTGTCATTCCTGTGATGGTAACCCCATCGCAAATAGTCATATGGCCATTAATCGCACAGGCACCACCAATGATACAGTTTTTGCCGATGGTGACACTGCCCGCTAAGACCGTGGTACCTGCAATTGCTGTATTATCACCAATAATGTCGTTGTGCGCGATCTGGACCTGATTATCAATGATAACACCATTACCAATCACTGTATCGTCAAGCGCGCCACGATCAACGGTCGTGCCAGCACCAATTTCAGTATCATTACCAATAGTGACACCACCAGTTTGCGGAATTTTCAGCCACAGGCCATTGTCCGGTGCGTAACCAAAACCATCGCTGCCGATGACACTGGCAGAGTGGAAAATACAACGCTGACCAATGGTAACGCCATGATAAATAGTGACGTTGGCCCATAACTTGGTGCCAGCACCTATTTCACTATTTTTACCAACAAAACAACCTGGGCCAATTTGGCAGTTATCACCAATCACTGCCCCAGATTCAATCACCGCATTAGCCCCAACAACAACTTGTTGACCTAATTTGGCGCTTGGTGAAATCACGGCAGACTCAGCGACTGTGTCCGCGGCATCAGGGGTGGTATCGAGCAATTGAGCTAACTTGGCGTACCCTAAATAAGGGTTGCTCATGATTAACGCATTGCCCTGATAATCACCGATGTCTTGTGCACGCAAAATAACGGCACTGGCCTGAGTCGTTTGCAACTGACTACGGTACTTAGGGTTTGATAAAAAAGATATTTGTCCGGCACTTGCGCCTTCAAGCGTCGCAATGCTGGTGACAACACATTGGTCATCACCTTGAACGTTTGCTCCAATTTTATTGCCTAACTCAACTAACGTATAACACTTCATGGGTAATTACTTAGCCTTGCTTACTTTAGCTGCTATTTTAGCTGAAATATCGAATTTTTTATCAATATATGCAACCGCACCTGATTGTAAAATAACATCGTATTTTTCGGCTTTAGCGATTTCATTAATCGCTTTACGAATTTTTTGCAGCAGTTTGTTTTCTTCTTCGCCTTGACGACGACGAACATCTTCTTGCAGCGCTTTGCCTTTTAGCTTGTATTCGCTTTGCAATGCTTCAGCATTACGAACCAACTCGGTCTTCTGGGCATCATTCATTAACGCGCCATCACGCTTACGCTTTTCTTCAAGTTTAAGAAGTTTAGATTGGATCTTTTTAACTTGATCGTAACGGTCACTAAATTCTTGCTGTAATTGTTGCTGGATAACTTCACGTTGCGGCAATTTTTGGAAAATGCTTTGCATGTGAATTACGCCAATCTTTTGTTCCGCCGCTTGAGCCACAGAAGCGAAAGTAGTCCCGGTCATTAGCGCGCTAACAGTTAAGGCACAAAGTAATTTTTTCAATTGTTTCTCCTAGTTTAATGTATTCTAGTTTTTAAATTAGAATGTCGTTCCAATATTGAATGAAAAGACCTCAAGATTGTCGCCTTCGACTTCCCGAAGTGGTCGCGCTAAGCTAAAGACCATTGGGCCCATCGGTGACAACCATTGCACTGAAACACCATAAGATGCTCGAAATTCAGTTGGATCTGAATAGTCATAAATTTGTTCAGCGCCATCTAGATTTTTATATTGATCATAGTCAAATGTCGTGTCCCAGACATTACCGGCATCAACAAAAAAGCTGGTACGTAATGAACTGGCGCTATCATCACTGATAAAAGGCAGTGGCACAAACATTTCTAAGGTTGCTAATGCCATTGCATTGCCGCCAATCGAGCTGCTTGCTTCTGTAATTTCAGACGAATCAGTCGATAAATAAATGGCTCGAGGACTCACCGTACTTGACTTAAAGCCACGTAAGCTGCCACTACCACCGGCTTTGAAATTATCCCAAAACGCAAACAGATGATCGTTATCGTCAGAGTTACCATAACCGTCACCGTAACCTAACCGGACTCGACTCATCAATGAGAAAGTATGGCTGTCATTAAGTGGCAGATAGTGGCGATTTTCAAAGTTTAATTTAAAGTATTGGATTTCGCTACCCGGAATCGTCATTTTTCCGTTCAAGCTCGTTGACATACCTGACGTTGGGAAGGTGCCACGGTTAAGGCTATTACGACGCCAACCGGCACTTATCTCAAAACTATTAAAAGTAATATTACCGCCGGCTGCTTCACCATAGACATTATAAAAATCATCTATTTGTTCATAGGTATTTAGATCTGAAATCTCGTTATGGCGATAAGCCACCCCAACCGATACTCGGCTTAGTGGATTAATCGGAAAACCGAGATCAAAACCAATGCCATAAGCATTGTTATCATAATCTTCAAAATCTGTGGTCGACGAATAATCAATTTCTGACCAATAAGCACTGTACGAAGCACTAATGCCATCTTTGGTAAAGTATGGGTCACGGAAAGATAAGTTAACGCTTTTGGTCGTTTCATCGGTATTTAAGCTAATCCCGACTTTATTGCCCGTACCAAGGAAGTTACTTTGTTGTAATCCAAGTTGCAGACTCAAACCGCCTGAGTTACCGTAGCCGATACCGGCTTGAAAAGAACCCGAGGCCTGTTCTAGCAGTGACATTTCGACATCAACCCGATCGTCAAAACCGGCCACCGGAATAATCTCGCTTTCAACTTTTTCAAAATAACCAAGACGATTTAGATAAGTTTTAGAGCTATCAATTAAGCGGTTATTTAACCAACTGCCTTCAAGCTGACGCATTTCGCGGCGCAATACTTGGTCTTCAGTATTGGTATTACCTTTAAAGCGAATCTCATTGACATAAACTCGTTTGCCCGGTTCAATATTGATATTAAGCACAACTTCTTGAGTTTCATCGTCGATTTGAGGATAAGTCGACACCTTAGGGTAAGCATAACCAAAGCGACCAAGGTAGCGCGCGATCATTTCTTCGCTAAAGGTTACTTGGGCCCCATTATAGACATTGCCCACTTTTAGCGGCACGGTTAGCTCTAAGGTCGAGCGATATTTTTCAATATCACCAACCAGGTTAACCCCGGCAATCTTGTAGACCTGCCCCTCATCAACATTAAGGGTAATATACAAGCCTTGTTTGTCAGGCGACATCGACACTTGAGTGCTATCAACATTAAAACGGATATAACCGCGGTCTTTATAAAAGCTTTCTAAGGTTTCAATATCACCTTGAAGTTTTTGCTTTTGATAATTACGGTCACCAAACAGGCTCCACCAAGGTACGGTATCCGTTAATTCAAATTGCTCTTTAAGCTCGTCATCACTAAAGATGGTATTGCCAACCAAGTTAATTTGCTTAATTTCAGCGGCATCACCTTCGGTAAACTTAAAGGTTAAGCCAACCCGGTTGCGCGGCTGTGCGGTGATTACGGCCTCAACTTTAGCCGAGTATTTACCGACACTGTAATAAAAATCTTCCAGCCCTTTGGCTATTTCAGTTAATTTAGTACGATCGAGTGTTTCGCCAAGACTGACCCCAGAGCCCGTTAAGCTTTCTGATAATTGCTCGTCTTTTAAATCGTTATTGCCTTCAAAATCAATACTGGCAATGGTGGCGCGCTCTTTGACTTTAATCAATAGCAGGCCGTTGTCGTTAAAGACCTCTATATCTTCAAAATTACTCGAACGGTATAGGTTTTTTATTAAACGGGCCACTGCAACATCATCAATCGTATCACCAACTTTTACTGGCAGATTTAACAACGCAGCACCTAGTGCAACCCGTTGTAACCCTTCAATACGTATGTCGGAAACAACAAAGGGGGCGGCGGCCAATGAGGTATAGCTAGTGCCTAACAAGGCAATCGGAGCCAAAAGCTTAAAGAACTTCATCATGCTGTATCTTATTATCCTTTTCGTTCGACAGCTGTCACAGTCGAGTAAAATCATTAAAAATCGCAATGCTCATTAACATGAACAACAAACCGGCCCCAATTTGAAAACCAAGCTGTTGAATACGTTCTGGCACTGATTTTCCCGTCAAAACTTCAACAAAATAATACATCAAGTGACCACCATCAAGTACCGGCAAGGGTAATAAATTGATAATGCCCAAATTAATACTAATTAATGCTAAGAAACTTAAAAAAGCCACTAAGCCATAATTGGCACTTTGCCCTGCACCTTGCGCGATCGATATCGGTCCGCTGAGGTTTTTTACTGATAAGTCACCAGTAACAAGCTTGCCTATCATACTAAAACTTAATGAAATTAGCTGGCCGGTTTTATCAAGCGCTAACCCTAACGCCTCAATAGGCCCATATTGCAATGTAAGTTTCATATTATCAGGCCAAGGTGTCGCTGTCGGGCTTAGCCCAGCAAATCCACTGACAGAGCCGTCTTTATTGGTCCGAATTTCCGGGGTCAACGACGTCGTATATTGTTGAGTCCCTCTTCGATAGGTCAAAGCTAAAGAAGTTCCGCCACTTTGTTTGACTATTTCAACAAAGTCTTGCCACTGAGCTATTTTTAGACCATTAACGCTTATTAATTGGTCACCCACTTGCAAGCCTGCACGCTGCGCTGCCGAGTTTTCGGTGATCGCACTGAGAATTAACTCAACAGGCGGGTAATAGGGTTTTATGCCGATAGAGCTTAATGAGCTTTGCTGCTGGGGATCAAACAGCCATTGGCTAATATCGAGTTTTTTCCCAATGACATGACTCGACGTCGCTGTCATCACATCGACGGACAATTGCTCATTGCCAAGCGCGCCAACAAACGCCAAATTAACATCTTGCCAATCAAGTATTTTCTGGCCATTTATCGTTGTTATTTGCTGCCCAGGGCTTAAACCAGCGTCGCTTGCAATTGATTGTGCTGTAACCTGACCAATCACAGGTTTAACCGTATTAACCCCAATTAAATACATTAACCAGAATGCAAAAATAGCAAAAATAAAATTGGCAATTGGCCCAGCAGCAACAATAGCGATGCGCTGCCACACCGATTTACGGTTAAAAGCGCCATCAAGTTGTTCAGTCGGAACCGGCCCCATCCGTTCATCGAGCATTTTGACATAACCACCTAAAGGGATGGCGGCAATGACGTATTCAGTCCCGTCTTTAGCCGTGCGACGCCACAACGCTTTACCAAAGCCAATTGAAAATCGCTCGACTACCACGCCACAACGGCGGGCGACCCAAAAATGACCAAATTCATGGACTGCGACTAGCAGGCCCAACGCCACCACAAAGGAGGCAAAATTCCACATAAAGGTCATCAACATTAATACATTCTCTTGACGTGACGTTGTTGCTTGATAATAGCGTGCGCCGCTTCGCGTGCTTGGCGATCAATCTCAAACACCCGCTCTAAAGTAGGCGCATCAGTAGTGCTTAATGACGATAATATTTGCTCATTGACCACGGCAATATCGGTAAATTTTATTTGCTGATTTAAAAAAGCAGCAACCGCTATTTCATTAGCCGCGTTAAGCGCTGTCGTTGCGCCTTGACCTTGATAACAGGCATCAATGGCCAGTTTTAGACAAGGAAACCGCTGATAATCGACTGGGTTAAATTCTAAATTTGATAACGCTGGGAAATTAAGTGGTTTAACACCACTGGTAATCCGCTCGGGGTAAGACAATGCATACGCAATAGGTGTGCGCATGTCAGGTTGGCCCATTTGAGAAATAACCGATCCATCAATATATTGCACCATCGAATGAACGACGCTTTGCGGGTGTATAACCACTTCAATTTGATCTTGGTTAGTATCAAACAACCAACGGGCTTCGATGTACTCGAGCCCCTTGTTCATCATGGTCGCCGAGTCGACTGATATTTTTTGGCCCATCGACCAATTGGGGTGTTTGCAGGCTTGGGCTGGGGTTACTTTACTTAACTCGCTCAGTGGGGTCTGTAAAAATGGTCCGCCAGAGCCGGTTAAAAGTAGGTGGCTAACGCCTAATTCATTCAGCGGACAATAACCAATTTTTTGTTGCGCACTGACAGGTAAACATTGAAAAATCGCGTTATGTTCACTGTCTACTGGCATTAGTGTCGCTTTAGATGCCCGCAATGCGTCGACAAACAGCTGCCCGGTCATGACCAGCGCTTCTTTGTTCGCCAGTAAAATTCGTTTATCTGCTTTTATCGCGGCTAATGTTGGCAACAATCCTGCGGCTCCAACAATTGCAGCCATCACAATATCGGTCCGTTCATCACAACTAATATCAGCCAGCGCTTGCTCACCACTAAGCACGATAACGCTATCGCTGTTATCAAGTTGCTTACTGAGCGCTTTCGCCGCATCAGGATCTGACATCACGGCATATTGAGGTGAGAACTCACGACAAATCGCCAGCATGGCAGTAACATTGCGATGCCCTGAAACAGCAAAGAGTTTAAATTGTTCAGGATGACGTCGTAACACATCCAGGGTGCTAGCGCCGATCGAGCCAGTCGCCCCTAAAATGGTAACTTGCTGCAAATTCATTAAGCCACCAATATCATGTAACATAATGCAAACACAGGTACCGCAGCGGTTAAACTATCAATCCGGTCTAGAATTCCACCATGACCAGGTAAAATGGTACCACTGTCTTTAATGCCTGCGCTGCGCTTATACATGCTTTCACTAAGATCACCAAATACCGATGCTAAACTAGTTATTAAGACCAACAGTAATAATGAGATAGGTTCAATATGGTAAAAATAGCTATTGGCAATCATCGAGGCGAGCAAAGCTGTCACCATACCGCCGGCTGACCCTTCGATTGTTTTACCAGGACTGACTTTTGGCATTAATTTGTGACGGCCAAATTGACGACCAACAAAATAAGCGCCAACATCGGCTCCCCAAACAATCACAAATACCGCTAACACTAAGATCGCGCCCTGGCTCTGGTCATTATCATAACCAAACGCGCGAATAGCCATGATTCCGACCCAGAATGGTACTAAGGTAAGTTGACCAAATAGCGCTTTAACAAAATCATTATTCGACCAATTCGCTTCGCCTTTTGGGTACTTAAATACCATCAGAGTACTATAGACCCACCACAGTGCACCTACCAGTAAAACGGCTAAATATAGCGGATGCAATTGATTGCTGTGCCAGATTTCGTCGGTTGGGACAACGACTGCCAAACTTAACAGGGTTAGTGCCAATGACACGGTAAAAATGCTTCGGCTTAATGTATCATTAGGGCGCGACTCAATTGGCTCCGCTGATTTAGCGGCAACAAAAGCGCCCCATTCCCACGCGCCAATTAATGAAACCACACCGACCATTAGGCCAAACCAAAATAGCGGGAGTAAAAAAACACCAGCTAGCGCTAATGGCGCCAATACCAATGCAGTTAAAATACGTTGTTTTAACAAACTTATTTCCTTTAGTTATTATTATCAGTCTGCTGTATTTGCTCACCGGTACAGCCATAACGGCGTTCGGTTTTAACATATTCAGTCAGCGCTCTGGCAAATTGTTCCTGATCAAAATCAGGCCATAGACACTCGGAAAAATACAATTCAGTATACGCACATTGCCACAGCAAAAAATTACTAATGCGGCAATCACCACCGGTTCTGATCAAAAGATCCAATTCAGGTAAATGAGCCATTGAAATATGCTGGCCGATCAGTTGTTCTGTCACTTGTTCCGGCTCGAGCAGACCTTGTTTTACTTGGTCAGCGACAATTTTACACGCTTGGCTGATATCCCAACGGCCACCATAATTTGCCGCGATATTAAGGACCAAGCCAGTATTATTGACCGTGCGTAATTCAGCATTGGCAATTTTATCTTGGAGTTTTTGACTAAATCGGGAGGTATCACCAATGATTTGTAACTTAACATTGTTGCGATCGAGGCGCTTAACCTCTCTTGAAAGTACCGTAAAAAACAGCTCCATTAACAACGAAACTTCAGCGGGAGGACGTTGCCAATTCTCACTACTAAAAGCAAATAACGTTAAGGCTTCTATTTTAAGTTCACTGGCGAACTTCACTGCGTCACGCACTTTATCGACACCAGCCTTATGGCCGATGACTCTCATTTTACCTTGCCGCTGAGCCCAGCGCCCATTGCCATCCATAATAATTGCAACATGACGAGGCAGGCAATCACTTGCCGATAATACCTTTTTTAGCTCTGCGATCATTGAGACTCCATCTACTTATAATGCCAATGCACAACTAACAATGTTGGCATCGAATTATTCGCAGTAATTCAATTGAGTGATGGTTAGCATACACGATGCGAGCCAGCCGATAAACTCATCCAGTATTGCCTGTCGTTAAACAACACCGTTGATATCCTAGGCGTTGAAATCGGTGAAAAATAGTAGCCTTGAGCCCCACAGCATCGGGGAGTACAGCCTATATATTAACTATCTAAACAACAACGCGCCTAGGAGTATACACTCGCTAAGCGCGCTAACTCTAGTGATTATGCACAATTTCGGCGATAATCACGTTTAACATGTCAAAAAACAGTCAGTTGAATTAAACTTCCATCAATTCTTTTTCTTTTTCCGCTAATAAATCGTCCATTTCTTTAACGTATTTATTAGTCAGTTGCTGAATGTTCTCTTCGCCTTTACGGGCGTCATCTTCACCAACTTCTTTTTCTTTTTCAAGTTCTTTGATATCGCCATTGGCATCACGACGAATATTACGAATAGCAACACGCCCTTGCTCTGTTTCACCGCGCACAACTTTGATTAAGTCTTTACGACGCTGTTCAGTGAGTGGAGGTAATGGAATGCGAATCAGTGCGCCAGCAGAGTTAGGGTTTAGCCCTAAATCTGAACTCATGATCGCTTTTTCAACAGCGGCAATCATCGTGCTGTCAAACACAGTAATAGTTAACGTACGCGCATCACCAACACCGACATTACCCACTTGGTTCAGCGGCGTATCAGATCCGTAATATGGCACCACTATTGAGTCTAATAGGCTTGGGTGCGCACGACCAGTACGAATTTTTTTCATCTGATTTTTTAGCGCTTCAACACTTTTCGCCATACGTGCTGCTGCATCATCTTTGATTTCGTTAATCACAATTTTTTCCCGTTAATTTTGTCTATATTGAATTAGGCTGGTTGGGCACAAATTAACGTACCAACTTCTTCACCCATAATCACACTGCGTAGTGCACCAGGCTTGTTCATATTAAATACTCTAATTGGCATTTTATGGTCACGTGCCAAGGTAAAGGCACTTAAATCCATTACCTTTAATTCTTTGTCAAGCACTGTAGCATAGTCAATGGTTTTATACATTTCTGCATCAGGATTTTTAACTGGATCTTCAGAATAAACCCCATCAACTTTGGTGCCTTTTAATACCACGTCGGCTTCAATTTCAATCCCGCGTAAACAGGCAGCTGAGTCAGTGGTAAAAAACGGATTGCCCGTACCGGCAGCAAAAATCACCACTCGGCCACGTTTAAGTGAGCTAATCGCATCGGCCCAATTGTATGAGTCGCACACGCCTTTTAAGTCAACAGCTGACATTAAACGGGCATTAACATAGGCACGGTGTAATGCATCACGCATTGCAAGGCCGTTGATAACAGTGGCTAACATGCCCATTTGGTCGCCAACAACGCGATTCATGCCGGCATTGGCTAAACCTTCACCGCGAAAAATATTACCACCACCAATCACAATACCAACTTGAACACCCAGCTCAATCAGTTCTTTAATTTCCTGAGCCATGCGATCAAGTACTTTTGGGTCAATACCAAAGCCCTGCTCACCTACCAGTGCTTCACCACTTAATTTTAAAAGAATACGACGATATACAGGTTTTGGATTTGCAGTCATTACAGGTACCTTAGAATTGTTACTGAACTAAAATCTAAAAGCCACCGCGATGGCGCTTAGATTTTAATTCTTTTGTTTAAACAAACTGGCTTAAAAAAGACCGCAGCTGATAAAAATCTAAACTGCGGCCTTCTAATTACTTAATGCGATGCATTAAGTAAGAAATTACTTCTTAAGTGCAGCGATAGTCGCTTCAACTTCAGCAGCAAAATCTTCTTCTTTCTTCTCGATGCCTTCGCCTAGTTCAAAACGTAGGAAACCAGTTACGTCAGCGCTGCTTGCTTTAAGCAAATCGCCAACTAGCTGTGAAGGATCTTTGATGAATGCTTGACCAGTTAAGCTGATTTCGCCAGTGAATTTCTTCATGCGACCAGCAACCATCTTTTCAGCGATTTCTTGTGGCTTACCAGATTCAACTGCGATTTCGATTTGAAGTTTGCGCTCGCGCTCAACAACTTCGTCAGAAACTTCAGAAGGCTTAGTGTACTGTGGGTTAGCAGCAGCAACGTGCATTGCAACGTCTTTTGCTAGTGCTTCTTCGCCGCCAACTAGGTTAGCGATTGCGCCAATCTTGCCACCGTGTACGTATGCAGCTAGGTTGTCGCCTTCGATTGATACAACACGACGTACTGTCATGTGTTCACCGATTTTAGCAACAAGAGCAGCACGAGTTGCTTCTACAGTGTTTTCACCTAGAGACAATTCGTTTAATACAGCAACATCGCTTGTTTTTGCAGCGTGAGCTGCAGCAACAATTTCGTTACCTAAAGCTAGGAAGCTTTTATCCATGCCTACAAAGTCAGTTTCACAGTTGAATTCAAGCATAGTAGCTACGCCGTCTGCAACTTTAGTGAAGATTGCGCCTTCAGCTGCAATACGACCCGCTTTTTTAGCGGCTTTAGCTTGACCATTTTTACGCATAAGATCGATTGCTGCTTCGATATCACCGTTAGTTTCAGTCAATGCTTTTTTACAATCCATCATGCCCGCAGCTGTGCGGTCACGTAGTTCTTTTACTTGCTTAGCTGTAATTGCCATGTTAACAATCCTTAATAATTTTAAAAAAGGTATCAGCGTCTTAATTCAAATAATTTGAACAAGTACCCTGACACCTCAATTTAGGTATTTAAGTGACTAGCACTTAAATGCTGAATTACTCAGCTTCAACGAAACCATCTGTTTCTGCTTGAGCAGCAACAGTGTTGTTACGACCTTCGTTAACCGCTTCAGCAACAGTTTTAACATAAAGCTGAATGGCACGGATCGCATCATCGTTACCAGGAACTACATAGTCAACACCATCTGGGTTAGAGTTAGTATCAACGATTGCTACCACTGGGATACCTAGGTTGTTAGCTTCTTTAACAGCAATGTGTTCATGGTCAGCATCGATGATGAAGATTACATCTGGAAGACCAGACATGTTCTTGATACCACCTAGAGATTTCTCTAGCTTTTCCATTTCACGAGTGTTCATTAACGCTTCTTTCTTAACTAGCTTGTCGAAAGTACCGTCTTGTGATTGTGCTTCAAGATCTTTTAGACGCTTGATTGATTGACGAACTGTTTTCCAGTTAGTCAACATTCCGCCTAACCAACGATGGTTTACGTAGAACTGGTCACATGAAAGTGCAGCTTCTTTAATCGCATCACCAGCAGCGCGTTTAGTACCAACGAAAAGGATTTTACCTTTCTTTGATGCAGCGTTGCTAAGCACAGCAAGTGCTTCGTCGAACATTGGAACAGTTTTTTCCAAGTTGATGATATGAACTTTGTTACGTGCGCCGAAGATGAAAGGCTTCATCTTTGGGTTCCAGTAACGGGTTTGGTGACCGAAGTGAGCACCAGCTTGTAACATATCGCGCATTGAAATTTTAGCCATTATATAATTCCTCTTGGGGTTAGGCCTCCACGTATCCTAATTTTCGAACAACAGATCACCAATTGACCTTGAAGCACCCCGAAAATAGTTATTGATACGTGTGTGATTTAGATTAAATACAAATTTTATTTGGTTCTTTCATCCAACACCATTAAAATCAATGGTCATTGTTAATCGCTTGCTCAAATCCACCTTTAAAAGTTAAGATTTGCTGCGACGAATGAAATCCCCGGCGCGCTTTATACCAAAAAAGCTGACAAAATACAAGTTTTAGATAACTTGGCGCCAATAAAAATAGAGAAAAAATTAATGAGTATTACGATAAAAACCAGTGAAGAAATCGATAAAATGCGCGTTGCAGGTCGACTAGCGGCACAAGTGCTTGAAATGATCGTGCCATTTATTAAAAAAGGCGTGACGACCAATGAGCTGGATCAAATTTGTCATCAGCACATTGTCGAGCAGCAGCAAGCAATTCCTGCGCCACTTAATTATCATGGCTTTCCAAAATCGATTTGTACTTCGGTCAACCATGTCATTTGTCACGGTATCCCCAGTGATAAAAAACTCAAAGAAGGTGACATTGTCAATGTTGATATCACCGTGATCAAAGACGGCTACCACGGTGATACAAGCGCGATGTTTACGGTCGGTAAAGCAAGCATTTTGGCCAATCGACTTATCTCGACCACTCAAGAAAGTCTTTATTTGGCGATTAAAATGGTTAAACCAGGCGCCCGCTTAGGCGATATCGGTGCTGCCATTCAGCAATTTGCTGAAGGTTACAACTATTCAATCGTGCGTGAGTATTGCGGCCATGGCATCGGTAAAGAATTCCATGAAGACCCGCAAGTCATGCATTATGGCAAAGTAGGCACTGGTGAAGTATTAAAAGAAGGCATGTGTTTTACCATTGAGCCAATGGTAAATGCCGGTAAACGTCACAGTAAAATGGCCAATAACGATGGCTGGACGGTTGTAACCAAAGATCGCAGCCTGTCAGCACAGTGGGAGCATACTTTGCTCGTTACTGCCACTGGGGTTGAAGTATTAACCTTGCGTAATGACGAAGACTTACCACGGATAATAGAACACTCATAACCTCAAGCTAATCCTGTCGCAAGCCGCCTTAAGTGGGTTTGCACCGGGATCAAGCGAGACGCTGTATTAAATCATCTGATTATTTAGAGAGAGACTGATGGCGCCACCCGATAATACTGTTACTGCACCAACGCAGATTTCGCAATTAAAACAACAGTTGGCCGATGCGGCGAGCGCTTGTTTTGTTAAATTTCAAGATCAAGGGGATATTCGCCAGCTGCTGCATTCACGCTGCCGCACTGTCGACCAGCTGTTGCAACAATTATGGCAGCAGTTTGACCTTAACCAACAAGATATTGCCCTTATCGCCGTTGGTGGTTATGGCCGTGGCGAACTTCATCCGCATTCTGATATAGATTTATTACTGCTGTCTAAAAAACCGCTCAAGCCATGCCAACAAGAAGCTATTGGTCAATTCATTACCCTATTGTGGGATATTAAACTCGATATTGGTCATAGCGTTCGTACCCTCACCGATACGATTGCATTGGGTAAAGAAGACATCACGGTCGCAACTAACCTGATGGAATCGCGGCTACTCGGTGGCTGCGATTTATTATATCAGCAGCTGCTAACAGCAATTGAGAAACCAAATTTTTGGCCCAGCAGTGAGTTTTATCTGGCCAAGCGTGAAGAACAAGTCTCACGACACCAGTCTAATAACGCCTTTGATTTAGAGCCTAATATCAAAACCTGCCCTGGTGGCTTACGTGATATTCAAACGATTGGCTGGATTGCTAAGCGTCATTTTAAAACCATGTTAGTCGAGCAACTGGTGACTCATGGTTTCTTGTCGGAAGAAGAGCTAGCTGAATTATTTTGTTGTCAAGATTTTTTATGGCGTTTACGCTTTGCGTTGCATCAAGTTGCAGGGCGTGGTGAAGACAAATTACTGTTCAATTACCAAGCCGAAGTCGCCTTAGCTTTAGGGTATTGCGATAAAGATCAGCTCGCAGTCGAACAAATGATGAAGCAGTACTACCAAACTGTCCGTCAGGTCGGTGAGTTATGTGACATGCTGTTACAATTATTTAAACGCGCATTTCTGGGTAAGATTAAAGACCTGCAAGTTTTCGACATCGACAGCCTTTATCAACGCCGTGACCGCTTTCTCGAAGCAAAGTCTGATCATATCTTTGATCAACCAGAGCAATTGATTTTACTCTATCTTAATGTCGCAAATGAACCTGAAATTACCGGGATTTACGCACCAACCCTGCGACTGTTACGCCGGGCTCGCAATGGGTTAGAGTACCCCTTAAGTACGCTAGAACCATGCCGCCGTGCGTTTATGGAACTGTTAAAACACCCCAATGGGATCAAAGCATTTTCAATGATGCACAAGCACGGAATTTTAGGCAGCTACCTGCCCGCTTGGCAAAATATTACCGGTCAAATGCAGTTTGATTTATTTCATGCATACACCGTTGATGAGCATACCCACCGCTTATTACTCAATATTGGTCGGTTTTCGATGCCTGAGCACAAAACTGAATTTCCATTGTGCAGTGTATTAATCGAAACCATTGCTAAAAAAGGCCTGTTAGTTTTAGCCGGCATATTTCATGATATTGGCAAAGGGCGTGGCGGCGACCACAGTAAATTAGGCCGTCAAGACGCACTCGATTTTGGTAAAAGCCATAACTTAAACCAACACGATAGTAATTTAGTCGCTTGGCTGGTTGAAAATCACTTGCTGATGTCAATTACCGCTCAACGGCGCGACATCCATGATATCGATGTTATTAATACTTTTGCCGAAAGAGTCAGAGACGAAACTCACCTTGCTTACCTGTATTGCTTAACCGTGGCTGACATTTGTGCCACCAATAACAATTTATGGAATAGCTGGAAAGGCTCGTTATTACGCGAATTGTATTTTTATACCCTGCGGGCGTTAAGGCGTGGAAAAGTAACAGAGGTTGATGCCGATGGCCGGATAAACGAGTATAAATCCAAAGCATTACAACTAATTGCTAACGATGTAAACTGTGCCGCCTCTACCGAGCAAATTACTGATTTATGGGAGTCTTTTCAGCCAGATTACTTCCTGCGTCACTCACCGAAATTGTTAGCGAGTCATTGCGAAAAGATTTTTTCAACCACAGCAAAGAAACCGCCATTAATTTCGCTGATTAATTATAATAATCAGTCCAGCAGTGAATTATTTATTTATACGCCTGATAAGCCGCATTTATTTACGACCGTGATGCGCGTATTGGGCAGCAAAAATGTCCAAATCAATGATGCCTTTATTATGGTTTCTGATAAGGGGTTTGCGCTAGACACTTTTACCATTTCAGAATATGACGGCAGCGCGATCATCGATACCCGACGGATCAACTCGATTGTTCAAACATTAAGTAAGCGGCTGGCCAGTGAAAACGTAAAAATCAGGACCCCACGACGCATATCGAGACAGGTTCAACATTTTCATGTGCCGACTCAAGTTAATTTTATTCAAAATCAACCAGCTGAAACGACAGCCTTCGAATTAGTCGCCCGAGATATACCAGGTTTGCTTGCTAATCTTGGTGACGTATTTTACAAAAATAAAATTTTATTGCTCAGCGCTAAGATAACCACCATTGGCGAACGAGTAGAAGACTTTTTTATTATATCAACAACGCAAGGTGCTGCTTTGACATTAGAGCAGCAGCATTCATTGCAACTAGCATTAATTAAAGCGATTGAGAAACTCAATCAATAAGGGGATTTAATGAGTACATTACAACAAGTCATCGAACATGGCTTTGAGACAAAAGATCAATACACCAGCGCCACAGCCAGCACCGAATTAAAGCAAGCGGTTACTCAAGTAATGGCAATGCTAGACAGCGGTGAAGCACGTGTTGCCGAAAAGATTAGCGGTGAATGGGTTGTTCATCAGTGGCTAAAAAAAGCCGTGTTATTGTTTTTTAAATTACACGACAACATCATTATCGATGGTCAAGAAACTAAGTATTATGACAAGGTACCGCTAAAATTTGCCAACTACACCAGCGAGATGTTTGCCGAACAAGGTATCCGTGTTGTACCACCAGCAACAGTGCGCCAAGGTTGTCACGTCGCGAAGAATGTTGTGCTAATGCCATCATATACCAACATTGGTGCTTACATTGATGAAGGTACCATGGTTGATACTTGGGCTACTGTCGGCTCTTGTGCACAAATCGGTAAGAATGTTCACTTATCAGGCGGCGTTGGCATTGGTGGCGTTTTAGAGCCGCTGCAAGCAAACCCAACCATTATCGAAGACAATTGCTTCATCGGCGCTCGTTCTGAAATTGTTGAAGGTGTTATTGTTGAAGAAGGTTCAGTGATTTCAATGGGGGTTTATATCAGCCAAAGCACCCGAATTTTTGATCGTGAAACGGGTACAACTTACTACGGTAGAGTACCTGCAGGTTCAGTGGTTGTTTCTGGAACATTACCTTCAAAATGTGGCACTTACAATCTTTACGCTGCGATTATCGTTAAGAAAGTAGATGCTAAAACTCTCGCAAAAGTTGGGGTTAATGCCCTACTGCGCGGCGTAGAATAACTCGATAATAATCGGGGTCTACCATGTAAAGCAGCTTGGTTAAACTAAGCTGCTTAAAAATAAGCCAAAATTGTGTTTCTCATCACAACAATTTAATGGGATATTGATAGAATCAAATTAATAATCAATATTTTATAAGGCTAATTATGACCTATTCAAACCAATTACAGACATTTAAAATCATTTGCCCCCATTGCGGCGATAAACAATTACGAACCACTCAATGGTTACTTGCACAACAACATATTAAGTGCAGTTGTGGTCAAGAGACCTTATCGACTGAATTAATTACTCAAGCGGTCAACGACTTAAAATAACTAGCGGCTCATTTTAAAACTAACTCGATTGATGTAGCACCGACACCGGATCCTGATGGATCAAGATATCAGATTGTGGAAACTGGGCCAGTAACCTCGTCTCGACATCTTCAGCTACTCGATGAGCCTCAATTAACAGCAATTCATCCGCAAGCTCCAAGTGCAATTGAATAAAACGAGTCTCTCCCGACCTTCTTGTACGCAACTGATGAATGCCCATCACTTGATCGACGTTTAACGCGATCGACTCAATTTGTATTAATTCATTTTCAGGTAACTGGTGATCGAGTAATGACTCAATCGCGCCTTGTCCGATGTTAAATGCACCATACATGATAAAAAAACCTACCCCGATCCCAAAAATAACATCTGCCATTGGCCAACCTAAATGACTTAACAATAACGCCAGCATAATCGCGCCATTCATTAGTAAATCAGATTGATAGTGTAATGAGTCAGCCTCTATGGCTTGCGAGCCCGTTTGGCGCACGACTTTCTTTTGGTACAGTACCAAGACACCAGTAAGCGCAATGGCAAACAAGCTGACCCAAATACCTAACTCAGGTTGCACCAGCGGCTGCGGATGGAAAAAACGTTCAACGCCCGATAACACTAAAAACAGCGCTGACGCCCCAATAAACGCTGATTGAGCTAATGCTGCCAGAGCCTCGGCCTTACCATGACCAAAACTATGCTCATCGTCCGCTGGCTGCAACGAATAGCGTAAAATAAAGAAACTAGCCAGTGATGCACCAAGATCTAATAACGAGTCAACCAGTGACGCTAACAGGGCCACAGAACCAGTTTGCCACCAAGCTAATAATTTAGTCAGCAACAAGATACTAGCCACTGCCATCGCAGCGCTAGCCGCACGTTTTACCGCGGTTGCATATTGTTGAGACATCGGATCACCTTTAAACGTATCAATCAGGGGGTAGATAACTAAAAATATTAACTTAGTATGTTATAAAATCAACCAGATAGGTCATAATAATATTAGCGCATTGCTTTTTTAACCTTTATAGCCATACTTAAGCCTGAATTTAAGGATACGGACGTTCTTTTTGATTCATCTACATGACACTAACCACATAGCATGGAGCACCAAATGACCCGAACAGCCTTAGCCATAACAAGCTTTCTCCTTAGTGTGCCATTAGCTTTCACTTGTCTAGCTGACCAAAAAATCCAAAATCAAATCATTACTGCGTTAAATAGTGAAACAACTCTGAATAGGATTGAATATCTTAATCAAATCAACACCGACTCAGCATGGACCAAGCTTAAACTAAAAAAAATGCTAAAGCAGGGTCAGTTTCATCCACTTATTCCGAAAATAGCTCAGCGCTTAACGGTATTACAGGGTTTGGATGTTGAAATAGATTTACCGCCGATCAAGCAAGGCAATCTTTACAGCCATCGCCTAAAATGGGCTGTTATCGCCTTTCAAAAACGCCACGGCTTAAAGCCCGATGGCATCATTGGTCGCCGGACTATCGCTTGGTTAAATGTTTCCCCAAAGCGTCGGGCAGAGTTACTAGACCGCAATATGGAACGCCAACATCACTTTTTTGAAAACGCCAGTGACAGTTATTTATTAGTCAATATCCCACAATTCCAACTGAGTTTAATAGCGCAGGGGCAGAAAGTATTAAACTCGCGGGTAATTGTTGGGAAAAACAAACGGCCAACACCTGAAATTCAAGCTCACATAAAGAATGTCGTGCTTAATCCAGCATGGAACGTGCCGCGTACTATTATCGACAAAGATATCCTGCCGAAAATTCGCGATAATAATAATTATTTGGCTGAGCGAAATTACGAAGTATATGATTATTCTGGCAATCAACTCGAACTGAATAATTTTGACTGGTCTAATCTCGCCACCGGAGAATTTCCCTATCGATTACGCCAAAAACCAGGGCCGAGCAATGCGTTAGGGCGCGTTAAATTTTATTTTGATAACGACCAAGCAATTTATCTGCATGATACTCAAAATAAACGATTATTTAATAGGTATGAACGGGCATTTTCATCCGGTTGCGTCCGGGTAGAAAAAGCCGATGAACTGGCGAATTGGTTTGGCGAGCAACGCGTAATTAGTAAAAAACATTGGCGTAAAGCAAAAAAAGATCCCTACCTTAATCAATGGTTAAGATTAAACGAACCACTACCTGTGCACCTCGTCTACTGGACTGCGTGGTTAGATAAAAGCAACAATGCCCAATTTAGAACCGACATTTATAAAAAAGACCGCGAACAATACGAAGTTCACGATCATAATTCAACGCAATTAGTGGATAAAAAGATCCCCCCAAAAGCTGAAAACATTGCGATCTCGCTCAAAAGTTAAACAACAAAAACTTGACTCTATCCCCTATAAAAAGATATTGTTCGCTCGTTTTTTGATCGATCATTAGGGTTAGTTGTCAGATGTCTCAAACTTGTTCTGTACGAAGAAATTTTCTAAAAAGCTTATGTGGTGTCGTTGCAACCAGCGTCGTTCCTGTTAGCTTACACGCCAAAGAATTCAATATGGGCACGCGATCTCTGAGCCTATTTAACCGTCATACCAGTGAGCGCGAGCATGGTGAATTTTGGATTAATGGCGATTATCAAAATGATACTCTATTGAGTTTTAATCAAATTTTACGAGATCACCGGCGTAATGTTGCAGCGCCAATGGACAAACGATTATTTGATTTGCTCTTTCAATTGCAAAAAACCATTGATAATAAATCTGAAATTCACATTATTTCAGGTTATCGCTCACCACACACTAATGCGATGCTCGCATCCAAAAGCCACAAAGTAGCCAAGAAAAGCTACCATATGCGTGGCATGGCGATGGATATCGCGATACCAGATGTCAAACTAGCCTTACTAAAAGATGCAGCCCGTAGCCTCAAACTTGGCGGTGTCGGTTACTACCCGAAATCTGGTTTTATTCATGTTGATACCGGCCCAGTCAGAAGTTGGTAGCCGGTAGCTCAAAGTAGTGACGTAAATCAATCAAGTTGCAGCACTTTCAAGGCTCATGGGTATAAAGCGCATAACATAGTTGCGATTTTTACCATCGGCTTTTAAAATAGCCCTTTAATCTTTGTTGGAACTTCTCATGTCATCAGATGTAAATGGCACGTCATTAAATTATAAACGTGCTGAACAAGGCTATCGCGATAAAGCCTTAAAGCTATTTCCGTGGCTATGTGGTCGTTGTTCCCGTGAATTTGTTTATTCTAATTTGCGTGAGTTGACCGTGCACCATATGGATCATGATCACAGTAATAATCCACAAGATGGTAGTAATTGGGAGCTATTGTGCCTTTATTGTCATGATAATGAGCACGCTAAATATACCGAACATGATCAACACCCGACTCGGGTTGATGCTGGTGATAACAACCAAGATACCGCAACGTATAATCCGTTTGCCGATTTACAGGCGTTGTTAAAAAAATAACACCGATAACGTCAATCTTAATTGCTACTCTCTGACCTGTGAGCAGCAATTAAGATTGAGCAACATATTACGACTTAAACAACAAACTTTGGTCAAGCAAGTAATGTTCAAACAGAGGTAGGCAGGCACTGCCAACCACTCGTGGGTCGTGATTAATAATCGCCTCTTCGACGCTAGGGACGACAATACTTTGTAGGTCTATCTCTTGTACTGCTTGGGCGATAGCTGCAACAACTTTTTCCCTAATATTCGCAGGAAAAGCACCGTCAATCACCACATGCTTAAAGTCAACCACGCTACAGCTCGAGATTATGGCGATGGCTATATACTTGGCAATATAATCGATCCAGTGCTGGATATGCGTTTCATGCTGGCGCCAATCATTCAAGCTCTGCCACAAAAATTCAGGTGATACATCTGCCTGTTTTAACTGTCTTTCAAGCAAAGCCACTGACGCGTGATCGATTAACTGCGCGAGTTTGCCATCAGGGCCAATAATTGGCATCGAGCCAATGGCGCCAGCATTGCCTTGAGGGCCAGAAAAAATCGAGTGATTAAGCACCAGCCCGCCGCCAATAAAAAATCCAATAAATATGTAACTGAAATCGGTCAGCTGTGAACCGAGGCCAAAAACTAACTCAGCACCGCAAGCTGCGGTTGCATCGTTTTGAATTGTAATGGGGTAGGCGCAAAATTTGCCAATTTCATCGGCTAAATCAATTTGATGCCATGAATCGATATCATGTTGTGGTGCCCCAATTTCCTCCGACCAGTTCCACAATTCATCGGGCATCGCAATGCCTAAGCCGATAATCTTACTTCTTAGATCTGGGCTTAAATACGCGGTTATATCTGGCAGCATTTCCTGAGCAAAGGCAATGATATTTTCAGCAACAGGGTAAAGATAAGTAATAGATTTAGAACAACGAATAGCACCGCTAAAGTCCATCAATACAATTTCGGCTCGGCGTCGGCCAATCTTTAAGCCCAAGGTAAAAACACCGTCCGGGTTAAGCGCCATAGGCACCGACGGTTGGCCGACTTTGCCCTTTAAAGATTTGCCACGTAATAAGAGGCCCTCTTGCTCGAGACCACGCATAATCACCGACATGGACTGTGCTGATAACCCAGTAAGCTTTGCGAGTTCCGCTTTAGCCAGCGGCCCATGACGGCGTATCAGTGAAAGTATCGCGCGTTCATTGTACTGACGCAGCGTCGATTGATTCGCGCCACCACCCTGTTTGATATATTTAATTTTTCGTCTCACTGCTCAGCCCACTTTGTGATGGCGCTTATAATAACACCCGAAGTAATTTCAGCGTCGAACATATTGATTACATAATTTATCATCGATTTGAAGTTATTAACCTACCATAATTAATTAATAAATCAATTTGATTTATTAATTAACATCATGCTTATCTAGCGGTAATTTTAACCACAACGTGTAGGACGTTTACGAAAAATGCAGCAACGAACCACACTGAGTACCAGAATGATTTCAAGTGAACTATGCCAATGCAGGTTCAATATAAATAACTAATCAAATGTAGGGAACAAGATGAAAAAAACAATAATTGCATCTATGGTCGGCGCTATTACATTAACCAGTATTTTAAGCTTCAACGTTCAAGCCGGTATCGGGGCATGTCTTATCACTAAAACGGATACCAACCCTTTCTTTTTGAAAATGAAAGAAGGTGCTAAGGCTAAAGCGGCTGAGCTAGGTATTGACCTTAAGACATACGCGGGAAAAATTGATGGTGATTCTGAATCTCAGGTTGCTGCGATTGAAACGTGTATTGCCGATGGCGCTAAAGGCATTCTATTAACGGCCTCTGATACCAGCGGTATTGTACCAGCAGTGAAACTGGCACGCGACGCGGGTATTTTGGTTATCGCACTTGATACGCCACTTGATCCGGTTAGCGCTGCCGATGCAACGTTTGCGACTGATAACTTTTTAGCCGGTGAACTAATCGGTCAATGGGCAGCGGCGGCACTTGGTGACAAAGCAAAAACGGCTAAAATCGCGATGCTTGATTTAGCAGTAAGTCAGCCGTCAGTAGGCGTATTACGTGACCAAGGTTTCTTAAAAGGTTTCGGTGTTGACTTGGGCGATCCAAATAAATGGGGCGATGAAACTGACCCACGTATTATCGGCCATGAAGTAACAGCGGGTAACGAAGAAGGCGGTCGTAAAGCGATGGAAAACTTACTTGCGCTCGATTCAGGCATCAACGTGGTGTACACCATTAACGAGCCTGCAGCAGCAGGTGCTTACCAGACGTTAAAAGCTTTCGGTAAAGAAAAGGATGTCTTAGTGGTGTCTGTCGATGGCGGTTGTCCTGGAATTCAAAACGTGGTTGACGGTGTAATCGGCGCAACAGCGCAGCAGTATCCATTATTAATGGCTTCTAAAGGTATCCAAGCGATAGCAACTTGGGCTAAAGATGGTACTAAGCCAGCAAACACGCCTGGCAAAGCTTTCTTTGATACCGGGGTTAATTTAGTAACAGACCAAGCTGCCAGCGGTGTTCAATCAATGGGCACCAAACAAGGCCTAGCGCGCTGTTGGGGCTAATTTAACCTAACTTACCCTAAACACAAAGCAGCTCTGTGTTTAGGGTAGTAACTATTGGGTGGCGCACACCACTGCCCTTTAGCTGATTGAACCATACCATTAGATTACTGAAATTCATTAGTTTATAGAATTAAGCGAGAATCTCCATGACTGAACCAACCGCGATCTCAACTGATCAGACGTCGCTCAAGCTTGGCGCCAATGAAAAAGTCGCCAATTTCGACAACGACAACCGCAGTTTTATCAATAAAATACAACACACATTACACCGTACCCCATCGCTAGTCCCGCTCGTGGTACTGATGTTATCTTTACTGGTTTTTGGCATCTTATTAGGCAGTAAATTTTTCTCGCCTTTTGCTTTAACCTTGATATTACAACAAGTAGCAATCGTCGGTATCGTCGGCGCTGCGCAAAGCTTAGTCATTCTAACAGCAGGTATCGATTTATCGGTCGGCGCTATTATGGTGCTTTCTTCAGTAATTATGGGACAAATGACATTCCGCTATGGCCTGCCCGCAGAAGCCGCGA
>Ga0209291_1000444_pt1 | contig 39805 bp, 43 predicted proteins | sample GOMGulsemesocosm_FD_184633 | JGI IMG/M metagenome (GOLD analysis project Ga0209291, IMG submission 184633) | Methane-oxidizing microbial communities from mesocosms in the Gulf of Mexico - GOM9B Gulf of Mexico (SPAdes) (version 2) | ecosystem: Environmental > Aquatic > Marine > Cold seeps...
TTAAAAATCGACAATGATATTGTAGCTACATATATCTTAACTATTAATAAGTAAACCAGTTTTGTAAGAATAAGTCCACTTAGTAAGAATCTTGGTTTTCAAACATGAGGAAGAAGAAGTTTTTCTTGGGGACGAGGATAATCCAACCACCACACAGCCCATTCAGCTCCATCCTAACAGCCTCTTCCAGCAATCAGATGATAGTTGCCTAAAATAAGAAAGACAGCTCGTTAGAACTACCTTAATACTCTTATACGAATAGGATTAATTAAAACTGTATACACACTACAATTTTCATCATGAGTAACCATTAGGTATTAAAAACACTCTCTATATATAATCGTAAGCCATTGGGGATTTTACCATTTTCAAATTTCCTTTTAAATTTTTGTGAATTGCCCTTTTGGACATACTTTTCTAATTCAAGAATTTGATTGACTTCTACAGACTCTAAAGTATTAGAGCCATTCAAATGTTCAACATTTACAATCTCAGCAAAAAACACCTCTACGTAAGTTTTATTATTTACTTCATCTTTATGCTTAACTCGTATTTCAACTGAATTTCTCAATACATTGTATACCATTAGTTCCATATTAAATAATTCTTTACCAATATACAACATCTTCTATACACAACCCACCCAGCCCAATTACCGCAGATATCAGTAGGCTTTTTTGTATTTCAACCATGAAATATACTAGTCGTAGGAATTTTTATTATAGTTCTAGTTTAATATACTATCTTGATAATTCAGAAATATGAGGTATTATGGAATTTAGAGCGGAGTTAATTTTTGAAGGTAAAATTTATAGAATCATTGGACAACTGGATGTGGCTGAAACTAAAAACTATCTTGCTACTTCTATAATAAAACTATTGAACCCTAATTATGTAGAAGGTGACAGTTTTTATGCAAACATTAAATGTGCATCCAAAGAGTTAATTAATGTATGTTTTTATCCTTTGAGTGAATTAGATAAAAAAACTGTAGAACCATATTTAATATTCGGAAGGAATTTCGCATTGTAAATATATTGTTTAGTAAAAGGGTATAAACCTTATGCCTTGTAATCCAGCGTCCACTTTACCTACACAATCCAAATACTTTATCATCACCACAACTTGTCTATTTGACTAAACATCAGTACATTGTGGTCGTTTTATTTACTTAAATTAGTTTTTAAGTTTGTTAAGACAAGGCAGAGTCCCCCAACTCTGTCTTTTTTATTTAATCAGAATATATTCTAAAAAGAAAATACAGCCATTTATACTGTCTTAATTGTTGTTTAGAGCTTGTTTGAAAATGCATTAATTATCTTGAACAACATCTACAAGAGTTGATGACAAATCACTTGTTGCACTCACTTTTAATGTATAGTTACCATAATTACCTATCAAAACAGATGTAGTTACGGATGTAGCATTAGAATCTTGAAAAGTAACCAATAGATTATTATTTATATTGTCGTTAGAAATAATATAATAACCCGTAACATCATCAACATCAAATTGGTCTAAAGTAATGGTTTGGTTAGATGTTTGAACTTTCAAAGTGTTAATCAAATCAGCACCATTGTTTTCAATACGAATTTTAAGTTCTGGGGATATTAATATATCATCATCAGCTTGTGGACAAGCTATAACAATAAATGAAAATATTAAGACTAAAAATCCTTTAAGGTAATTTTTCATAAAATAAAGTTTGATTATTATTTAATAGATGCGAGAATCTTAAAAAGGTTGCGTTAATATACAACATCTACTAACAATCAAATCACTACCACACTACGCTTTCAATCCCTTCTAATAACTTAACTGGGAGTTTTTTCGTAACTTTAGTTAGTGAATTGTCAACTCGTATAATCAAATTTTGTATAAAATGAAATCTAAGAAAATTCTTTTTTATGTGACTGTCACTTATGGTATTATTGTTACGCTTTTTATGTTAATGGCATTTGCTCCAAAATTCATTGGCTCATTAAAAGAAGAAGGAATAATTTATTTATTAGAAGTACCAAAGGCATATATTAACTGGTATGATAACCCAACGGCATTTTTCTTTACCTATTTCATAGGTTACACTATTATATGGAAAAGACCGTTGTGGGGTTCAGTAATCATCATTCTTGGAGGTGTTTTGTTTTTTGCTTTCAATAGTCAAAACATGGGGACTTTTATATTTATTATCCCAACGTTTTTAGTTGCATTGCTCTATATATTATACTGGAAAGGTGAAAAGAAAAAAGGTGATGACCTCTAAACCTCATGCCTTCTAATCCATCGCCCACTGCACCCATACAATCCAAACACCACCACACAACTCATTCAGCCCCACATTGACAGCCTATTTTAGCAATCAGATGATAGTTGTCATAAAATTTGTCTAATGTCGAGTATAAGTGCTATTTTTGAGTACCATATACATGAACATGAATTATAATAATCGAAAATTTAGACCTATTTCTAACTCTGATAATGGAGAAGTTTCAAGTGATATGATTTTTCATTATAAACAAATTGAGCATATTGTAACATGCGACTATCAAGGGCAAAATATAATTAAGGGACATCTTATCGGCTTGGTTGATGAAAGTGGTTGCATACAAATGAGGTATCATCAAGTAAATAAAAACGGTGAATTAATGACTGGAATTTGCAATTCAAAACCAGAGCACATGAATAATGGTAAAATTCGTCTTCATGAAGAATGGGAATGGACATCTGGAGATAAATCAAAAGGGAGCTCAATATTGGAGGAAATATAAATTTCTCAGATAATACACAACCTTTTCAGTACCTTCTTAACAGACTACAAATACCATCAGATGATAGCTTCAATTCATACTTTCATGGTATGTGATATTTCCACAAAATGCTATACCTTAGAAGCAATTAAAAATTTAATAAATGATTAAACTAAGACCTTTATCAAAAAAGGATGGTATTAGATTTCACGATTGGATAAATGACTCTGAAGTTATAAAATACTCACTATCAATATTTAGTAGGATTAATACAAGGACTGAAATTGATACATGGTTCAGTGGTTTACTAGATGATAATAAAAATATTAATCTAGGAATAGCTATAGAAGCCACTGATGAATTAATTGGTTACACTGGTATTTGTAATATTTCAGAAGTTAATCAGTCTGGTGAATATTATATATTTATTGGAAATAAAGATTATTGGGGCAAAGGAATTGGGGCTGAAGTAACTAAACAAGTATTGAATCTTGGATTTGAAAAACATAATTTCAACAGACTTATGTTAACAGTCTCTGAGCCAAATGCTGGAGGGGTAAAAGCATACAAGAAAGCTGGATATAAAATTGAAGGGCGTTTAAGACAAGCTTGTTTTAGGGATAATGAATTTCATGATAAGTTAATAATGTCCGTTTTGAGGTCAGAGTGGTTACTGACAAGTTAAACACCACCACACAACACATTCAACCCCATTACCGTAAATGTCAGTTCGCTATTTTGTATTTCAACCATGAAATATACTAGTCGTAGGAATTATTATTATAGTTCAAGTTTAATATATTATATTGATAATTCAGAAATATGAGATATTATGAAATATTTGAAGTACGTCCTAGTGTTCTTTTTTATTGTTGATGTTTTAATCTTTTTAATTGCCCAAGTCAACCCCGAACTACTCGTTGAATTCTTACCACAATTTAATTTAGAAAGTGTAGACAATACATATCCAAGACTTGTTGGAGTTTTATTTTTAATACTTGGATTATCAAGGCTATATGGAGGCTTGTATATTAAAGAAAAAGGTGCTTTTGTGGTTTCAATGTGGAGTTGGATTGTTGAATTAATCTATACTATTAGTGAATTAGTTCATGGTCAATTTACTTTGAATGAAAACATCATGGCACTTGTATTAGCTCCAGTAATGCTTTTATGGTCATTCATGTATTTCAAAAGAACTTTCAAGCACCACACAACCCATTCAGTCCCATCCTAACAGCCTCGTTAACCAATCAGATGATACTTATCTAAAAAGAAAAAGACAGCCCGATATGGACTGCCTTAATTAATTGTTTAAAGCTTACTGGATTACTTACAATCCATACTTGGAGATTCATAATATCCTAAAGCTTTATTAGTTATTATTCGATTATAATTTGATAAGTCACTTTTACAAAAATAATAGTGTGCAGATTTTTGACTGTCATCAACACCAGAGTCAAGGGCAGAAATCATATCATTTGTTGCTATATTATATTTTTTTAATTTATTTATAACATCTTCTGATGTCGATTGATTTTCTTCCCACCAGTAAAATAATTTACCATTTTTTTCAATGCACATAGATGGTAAGTTTTCTTTATTATCAACAAATAACTTATTATAATTGGGAGATATATTAACTGTACTAATATTAAAATTTGTTTCGCTTTCAACCCACTCTTGATTTTTATTATCTACTTTCTTCAAAACCATTTTAACTAAGTTTTTATTATAAGAAATCATGAAAACAGAGTCTTTTTTATATATACTACAACTATTTGAGAAATCTAAAATAGCATTTTTTATAACTTTATTTTTATCTCCAGATTTATATAAATCATTTTTAATTGAAGAACAATTTATGAAGCCTGATAACAAAGTTATTATTAGTAAAAAGGTTGTTGTTTTTCTATTCATCATATCATTTTTATTTTAATATCTTTTAATATATCCTTTTGTGTAATCTATTTTTAAAGGAAAGCTCCCGCCATTAACTGGCCTTGTTATAAGAAAAAATCTTAGAGACGGGTTTAGTTTAAGAGCAGCATCTCTTGTGTTCACATCTGGGTTTGAAGGGACTAACCTATCGGAATTACTTATTTGCCCTCCATCACCAGGGTGAGTATGGAAGAACCCTTTAATACTGGAAGTAAATTCTTCAACAGATGACACATAATCTCTAAAAGCACTTAAACCATAAGATTTTGTGTTTTGGAAATCATTCTTTGTATAACCTCCAATCGTAATGTGAGTCGTATTTTTTGAGTCACCTAACGAAAGATATGCTCCTCCAATTTCTGTTCCAACATACCCAGACAATCTTAGCGCAAAAGCTTCTACCCCTTTTTCAGTTGGTTGCCCTTTTCCACCTACTTCAATAGCAGTACCACCCTCTTTTAAATTTTGCCCGTCTTTTAAAATTCCTTTTTCAATATCACCAAACGCAACTTTTGCATTACCATTCTTTTTATATTTAACCTTACCTTTTCTATTTGATTTAAGAACTCTATCTGGGTCATCATTGGCATCTCCTACTTGTTCTACGGCTCCAGTTTTTCTATTTATTTTATAATCCGTCAATCCATCTGGGTCAATTCTTAATAATGGACTATTTTGCACATAATTATATGGAGAAAAACTATATATTTTTTCTGCTAAGTTATCAATATTCATCCATTTAGCTGTTGTTGCATCGTAATTTCTCCAACCAAAGTCATGCCAATTTAATCCCAACTCATCATTAAGTTCTTTACCACCAAATCCATACTTATGGTCACGTCCAGTAATCACGTTATTATACCCTTTATGTTTCAGTCCAAAAGGATAGTAGTTGCTCTCTTCTCGTATTTCATTCTTATTATCTCCATCACCATCCATATCTAATGGTGACCAATATGGTCCACCTGGTCTGTAAATATCTACATGTCCATCTTTATCATCATCTGCATAAGATAATCTAATATTTCCTAAGTGATCTTTATATTGGTATACATGAATAAAATCAGTAGTTACTATTGGTTGTTTACCTCCAGAAGTTACAGTATTCTTTTCAATATACCCTTCTGGGTGGTTGAAGAATTGTAAGTTTACATAACCTAAATTTCCCCTTTAAGGTTTTTCATTATTTTAAAGAACGTTGTGTGAATTGATATTATTTACTTCGGATTATATTTGATTCATCCTTATTCATTTCATGATGCTAGTTGGATTATTTTAACTGTACTTTTTAACAGTAGAAAAAGACTATTAACATCCAGATTTTCTTTAGCTACATCATAAATTATTTTAATCAAAACTGTTATAGTAATATTTTTCCAGTCAATCTTATTTGTTCTTTCGGCAGCTTCTCTTAAGTATTTAATTTCATTTTCAACAAACTTTGATTTTTCATCTAATAAGTTGTATTTCTCTTTTAATTCTAAAAACAGTATATCTAAGCCCTTGTTTAACTGAAGTTTTTCTTTAGTAGTAAAAGCTATATTTTCGTCAAAATTAATATCTACAAACTCAAATTCCTCATACTCAAAATTGCTCTCTTCCCATAAATCTGGAGTCTTTTCTTCTTCAATATACCTGTTAACATGATGAACAATCCAATAATTAAATCTTTCTAGTGTTCTAACAAAATTTAAATTACCACTGCTTGGAGATAGTGCTGTTAATGTATATTTCTTATCAAATAAGTTATGCCTATACCTAAAGTAATCAAATGAATTAGGAAGTTCGGCAAATTCGAAATTTAAAGGAGTATCATTGTATTGTATTCTAGTTATGTTGTAAACATTATCTTTATATTCTGATTTTGCAAAATCAGAAACTGAAAACCCTAATTCCACTATCTTCTCAACTATCTTATTTGAATACTTTTTCTGCATAAAATCATTTATTTACACCCAAAGATAAAGTTTAATCTAAATCAGTACCTTAAATACACAATGGAGCTTTTCAACAACTTTTTAACAACTTTTTAACAAAAACGCCTAAAAAAAATATTTCTAAGTACCAATCGAAGTATTTACTGTGAAATCATATTTTTTTTCGTCAATAAATTGGTTACATCTATCAAGCTTAGCCCAGTTTTTATTGTTCCTCCGTTTGAAAGAATAATTACTGTATCATTACTGTTTTCATTCAACTGTGACACACCTGATATATGATTTTTATTAATTAAATAAGTTCTATTATTTGTCCCTATGATCTGAATATATTTTTCCATACTAATCTTTAATGTTATACTTTTAGTGTTAATTCCTTAGTTACTTCATTTAAATACTTATCTATATAAGTGTTGATTTCTTCAACATCAATATCTTGCTTTTTATTTGACAATATTTCTTGCACCTCTTTTTTAGTTTTCTTATCTCCTTTTTCTAAAACATCCTTTATATGTTGCTCTATTTTAATTATAAAAGCTTCTGAGCTATTTTGCCTATGAAATTGTTTTATATTAATAAGTTCTTTCGGGTTATAGCCATATGGTTTAAAATCTATTTCTTCATAAGTTAATTTATCCGAAATCATATGTCCTCCCATAAGGTAGAAGGCTAATACAGGATTTGTTTCTGATATTTCAGTAATGATAGAAGAAATTTTAATTTCAATATTTTCAAATTTACTTAAGTCATCATTTTCAGTATTTATCTGTTTTAGCAAGACCTCTCTCATTGTATTATATACCTTATCGAGTTCTTCTTTTGGAGCTTCAAAATCTACATACATACCAGAATCAATCAACTTACGTATCTTAATTTCAAAACATTCAATAAATTTATTTGAAGATTTTTTACTTGATAATTCAACAAGTACAAGATGTCTTAATTCAAGCATATTGAAAAGTAACCTATTATATTTCTTATTATCAACTTTCTTTTCTTTGAAATAGTCTCCAAATTGAGATAATCCAAATCCAATAACTAAAGATATTATTGATATTATTGAAGCTATCATGTTTAAATTTATTTTTTTGTCTAAAATAATTGCTAAACAGCCAATACACAATCCCTATAAACAGGTATTTTACAGATACCCAACAATAGTGACTAAAAACATTAATCTACTGTAAGTGTTTTACTTACCTTTTCTTTTTAAACTAGCGATAGCTTCTACTAGTCTAACTATCGGAAACACTTTTGAAATTTTGCATATAAATCCCCCAAATGCATCAAGCTTTAATTTTGGTAATTGTGTCAAGTAAACTATTATAATAAGTGTAAAAGATAAAATAATTAGTAAGTTGAAATCCATCGTGTTATTATTTAAGTACAGATAACTGCTATTAATAAAACAACAAATTTATTAGTATTGCTAATGCCTGTCAATAAGGTTTTTCTATCATTGTATATGTCAATTAATTGTTTAAGCACCTAAATTTTAACCATTATATATTTTTTAGAATAGCTCAATAGTATAGCAATCGGTCAATGATGTATAGGGATTTCAAAAAAAAAGAGGCTATCTAATTAGACAACCTCTTAATGCCTTACAAAAAATTATCCCCCGGGTGGATATGGGTCATTCCCATAGGTTCTTTCCGACTGGATTTTCCCATCTTTTTTGTGGATGATTACTTGGGAGTCTTGCTGGTTTTTAGCAATCTCTATAGTTCTACTCAAGACTTCTGCTTTAGTATCACCTACTACAGAAGCTCTATCACCACCTTGAGCTTTACCTTTCCAAGTACCATCAGGATTCTTAGTAACATGATATGTTTTTCTATCACTCATAATAAATTCCTTTATTTGGTTAGCCTCATACAAAAAGAGAGAGACAATTCTCCTTAAGAATTTTTAACACTTAAGTTTCAATAAAGTTTATATATTTGTCATTCCCATTACACAAAATATAAAAACTAAATCAGGCTCAAAAATTCTTTTCAAAAGCCTGATTTTTTTATGCCAAAAACCAAACCATTTTTAGGTTTTGTCATGCTTATTTTTCAGTCAAAAAGGTATTTTCGATTAAATGATTCTTTTATAAGCTGAATGACTTTTTATTCTTCGATTTGTAGATAACTTAACTTTCTTAAATAGAAGATGACATAATTAAACCAAGATATTTTAGTGCTCTTTTTAAGAAATCGGATGCTTCAAATTAATCAACTCTTGTAAGCTATCTAAATCCTCTGTGGTATACATCTAGTATTTTTGCAGTTTAACGATTTACTATTGTGAATCTACATTAATAGTTTATGTTTAAGTAATACTTTTTATTTTCATCGTAAAATAGAAAAGGTATTGAATATTGATTAAGGGGTTAATCAAATATATGAGAGCACTTCTTTGGAGGTGCTTTTTACTTCCTGCCCCAAAGGATGAAATCTATCAATAATATTCTGTAGTTTCTCAATATGCTCCTGCTTGTAAAACTCTGTAGATTGCCTCCTTTTAGAAACTCAACTATATATTAGGTATTAATCCCAATTAGCATTACATCCATTAGTTCTTTCCCAATTCATTGCACCTTCACGAGTTGTAATATTCCCTTCTTGAACAATATGACCATTACTCCAATAATATCTTTTCCCATTATATGTAGTATACCTACCTGAGTTTTGATGTTCCCTTTCTCTTCTAGCTAAATCATTTGTTATCCCGCAATGTACTCTTAGGTTACCTATTTTAAACCAGTATTTATACGTGTCTCTCATCTTTTTAAAGTTTAAATAGTGAATACCCTAACCCTATACCTAGCCAAGGCTCTTTATTATAATTCCATTTATCAGCATTTTCTCCTATAGCATAATCTTGACCTAAAAAAACACCTAGATTAATTTTATTATAACTAAAAGTTGCACCAAAACCTAAACTAGCTAGTCCTTTAACAAAGCTCTCATCTGAAGTTAAAGGAGCTAAGTCTAAAGATGTATTGTTACTATCAAGTTCTATTGTTGATGTTCCTAATATCCCACCAAAAGTAACCTTCCAAGTATTTGATTTAACTCCAATCTTATTTCTCTGAGTGAAGTATGTTTTTCCAATAGCATAACCTAAAAATAAATTAACATTAAATGATGCTGTAAAATCTTCATCTAGACCTTCTTTACCTCTAAATCTGTATTTTATTGGTATCGCAAAAGAAGATACTACACCTTCATTAAACCATAGGCTGACTATTTCTCTATTTTCTAAATTTAGATAATATACTTTTTCTCTGTGCTTGTACTCAAGAGTATCTTTCTCCGTCTTATTCTTAACTATTAGCTCACCATTTTTAACTTTTTTAATCTTACCCTCACTTTTCTTATACTTTATTAACCAAGGATTTATATATAATTTATTCTCTTCGTTATCATATTTAACATTAGCCCTTACTATTCTAAAATTTTTAAAGTCTGATGATAACGTATCTTTTTTTATGTTCTGATTTTTGTAAAATTCTTCGGTAACTGTAATTGTTTTAGTTGATTTGGATTTTTTACCATTAATAATTTCATCATATGTATAAGTCAAAATGCTATCTAATGGAAACTTCTTTTTTAACGTGTCTTTTTGTTTTATAGTCATTCTATCATACTTGATAGTCATTGACTCCATGATTTTAATTTTTGTAGTATCTGTAGATATATAATATCTTTTTTTTAAAGATTCTTGACTATAGCTGATAAGAGAAAATAAAAAGATTGTTAAGTAAATATATGTTTTCATAATTAGTTAGTTTTTTTAAAAGTACATAAATGAGCTCTAATATGAAATACCCAATTCTAATGATTTATTACTACCTACTTCTAGGGAGAGATACTCTTACCTAAACGGATGCTTCAAATTAATCAGTTCCTGCAAACTATCTAAATCCTCTTGTAGATACCTCTCTGTACTCGATATAAAGCGATGACCAGCCATATATTGAGTAAGCCTCAGGTTGTGTTGTTTGAGCCAGTTGGTAATCACAGAAGCCCTTATTTGCTTTAGGTTTACTACATTCTTATTGTAGGTTTTAAGCTTGGAATTTATAGCTGACACAGTGATGCTTAATCTGTTGTTATTTGGAATGAACAATCGGTCACTATCAACTGATTTAGTAGCTACTATTTCCTCACGTATTTCATTAACATATTCCAACAATTCTATAACCTGCCAAGATTTAAGCTCTAGTGTCCTTGAGTTACTTCGCTTAGTTCCTTTAACGTGTATTCTCCCTTTGTAAATATCGATGTCCTGAACCTGAAGTAAAGTTAAATCTGTAGTATTAAGCCCCTGATATACCATGAAGCCTACCATTACTTTATTCCTCTTAGCTACCAACTGTTGATACTTCACTTTAATACCTTCAGTCTGGTAACAGAAATACAAATCCTGTAATTCCTCCTCGGTAAGCAAGTTGTAATTGGTATTCCTTTTAGCTCCTTTAATGTTCAGATGCTCTATCGGATTGTCAGTTCTGTAGTTTTCAAATACCAAGTACCTAAAGTAGGATTTCAGTATCCCTATTTTATGATTTATTGTCCTTTTTGCTAAACTTTTACTTTGTAGATACTTGATGTATTTCAATAGCGCCTTATAATCAATCTGCTCTGAAGTAGTTCCATATTTCTTACACCAGCTACTAAATAAATTCACTTCTCTGGTATATCCCTCAATAGTAGATTCACTGTAACGTTCCTGCTTTAAATACTCTCTAAAACCCTTCATTCCTCTTCAATGTTATTAAGCAGATGTACGTATATTTGAGTACTTTCTAACGAGGTGTGACCTAGGAATGTTTTAATGCTCTCTAGTGGTACTTCTTGTTGTAATAGATGGGTTGCAATGGCATGTCTCAGACTGTGGAGGGTGATGTTCTTGTCAATAATATAATAATCTTCCGTTGCTTGTGTGATTGCTGTTAATCTACTAGTTAAACTTGCTCCTTGCAACCTGTTTCCGTGATGACTCAGGAACAAAGATTCTGATTTAGATCCCTTACTGAAATGTGGTCTTCCTTCATAAATATAATCCTCAAGTATCATCAGATTTCTTTTGTTGATTGGAACAAATCTTTCCTTGTAGTTTTTACCTCTCCTGACATATATCAATTCCTTATTAAACATTACATCAGTTAGGTCAAGGTGTACCCCCTCATTCCTTCTGATACCACAGCTGTAGAATATTGTCAGGATTGCTTTATCCCTTAATCTGAAATGTTCCAACTCGTGGGAGTATTGACAAGCCTTAAACAACTTCTTTATTTCATATTGGGTCAAAATGCTGATTCGTTCCTCTGTTGGATTAGATTCTGGTTTTAGATGTATATTAAATCCCTTACTGTTGTGTTGTTTCAAGTATTCATTGAACCTTTTAAGGGCTTGTTGATGTTTATTTAAATAGGATTTACTCAAAGCTCCGTCTCGTGTTTCATTTGCTCTAATTTCTAAGCGATTGTAATAATTAGTTACGGTTTGAGTAGTGATTTGGTCAATCCTGTTGATGTTATTAGCTTCTAAATAGAAAAAGAACTCCTGTAGATGGTTCGGGAGATTGTACACGGTAGTTTCAGCATATCCAAGAATGCTCAACCACTCTTTGAAGGACTGGATTAAATGCTTAAAACTTGTGTTTTTTAGTGTTAGTTTTTTCATACCCCTATACCTTTTCTGAGTTTTAGTGAACTACTTAGTTAATCAACTGATATTCAGAAGTGCTATTAGTCCATTTCAGCCTTTGAACTACTGTGAACCACCTTGGACTACTAAACTGCTTAATGTCGTGTCTAATAACTCCTGAATAGCCTTGTCAGTACTGTTATACTCGTCCACATCAACAACTTTACACTTAAATCCTTTCCTCATATTTCCACTGATCTTACGCACAAGATTTGTTTGCTGTAATTGTAGCATATATCGTTTTTGATTGCTTGGATTCATCCGTAAAGCTGTCCTGATTTCGGAGTTAGTAAATGTTGTTAAGTTATTTTCTGCTAAATACACTTTCAGCACCTCAAAAAAGTTTCTACAAGCACTATTAAGTAAATCACTTTTCCGTAGCAACACCTCTTTAATCAATTCGTTAGCCTGTTCAATATCTGCTATGGTAGTTTCTATATATTCTTCTCCAGAAGCTTTATCAAACTTGCTTTTACGTTGGAACTGGTTGTAAAATGTAATTGCTTCAATCAACTTTAGATAGTGAGTATTTGTCCTCCGTGGCTTAAATACAGTACTTGGCAATGATAGTGACAAGGCAAAAGGATTGATTACTCGAACTGGTTTTAGCATCCGTTGTACATTCTGGAGTAGTAATGTTGCATTATGTTGTTTATCAATATCTACTAACCCTGCTGAAACTCTGCGTTGAAAGTCCATAATTCTAATATCCTGCTCAGGTGATTCATCAATCTGCAATAAAAAACTTCTGTTGCTATTATCTTCATAAATATCTTCTTGTGTTGAACAGCATCCAACGCTTACTGCTCCTTCTACAGTTAGATGGATTGTTTTAGTAGTTCCTTTTGCATCTTTATGTACCACCGTTTTTGTTATCTTCTTTTTTGTTTGTAATTCTCGAAGTGGATATAGTACAGATTGTGCACCGTCTAAATCTTCAATTAAAATAAGTTTGTGGTCAAGCTCTGTTCTGTTGAAGTAATAAAAAGCATTAGCAGACAATACAGTGATTTCTATTTTATCCTCTTCTGGTATCAATTCTGATACTTTAGATTGTAGATGTGTTTTACCTGCTCCAGAACTTCCAAGACTAATACAATGCAAAGGGCTATTTGTTTTGCGTGATGTGAAGATTAAATACATCAGTAATCTATTGGTATACTCACCAATTACTCCAGATTGTCCGATTAGTTCATTAGTTTTCTCCAGCAGCTTTTTAGACTTCAGAAACTTTAATGCTTCCTTTTCTTCAGCAGGTGTTAATTCTTTTGTGATTGCTTTTGGTGTTTCTGATTGCTCCTCAATTTGCTGTAACCTGTATTGCTCCAGTTCAGCAATTAAGTTTTGTAGTTCTGTTCGAACTGTAATTGTACCTATTTCCAAACGCTCAGCAATTCTCCTGACAAACTTTTCTACTTGGGTATCATTGTATAAATCTACATTATGTCTGATTGCTAATACTTCATTATCAGGCTTGTTAATCTTCACAGTTACACGTAAACGGTCAAGGGCTACTAAATTTATACCTCCTAGGATGTTTATTTGTAATGCTTCGGTGTGGTATTGAAGATTATTGGAATTTGATGTGTTTAACATAGCTGAAGTAATTTTATTCAAATATAACACAAAAGCGCAAAAAAGCACATGGTGTGATATGAATTTTATTTACATACTTTTGTTTCATGGAGTTTGCAGATAGATTAAAACATCTTAGGGAAAGTAAAGGGTTATCACAAAATGCTCTGGCTAAGGCTATCGAAACTCATCATTCAAGGATTTCTAGATATGAGCTTGGCACTTCCAAACCTAGACCAGATATGATGAGGAAGCTTTCTGGTGCATTAGAGGTTTCCATTGAATATTTGAAAGACGGCTTAACTTCTACTATAGATGAGAGTGAGCTAGATAAAGAGTTGTTTGAGCTTTTTAAAAAGACACAAAACCTTTCTCCAGACAAAAAGAGCACAGTAATTAATGTCATAAAAGCTTTCTTTTCAGAAAACAATAATTAAACGCTTGCGCTTTTTATCGCTTTTTAATATCTTAGTGTCAAATTATGGGTATACATAAAACTGACACGTCTTCACCAACAATTTTACTCAATTAAGAGGTGTGTTAAAATAGATATCCTAAAAATGATACACTATGAAAGCGCATTACATCAGAGTTTCTACAATTGAACAAAATACCCAACGTCAAACACAAATTACTGGAGCAAAACAATACCTAGATAAAATATCTGGTACAATTCCATTATTTGAACGCCCACAAGGTAAAAAGCTATTTAGTGATATTGAGATAGGGGAAGTATCTGAAGTTTATGTCCACAGCATTGATAGGCTAGGGCGTGATACAATAGATATTTTAAAAACAATTAAATACCTGAATTCAAAAGGAGTCAGCTTAATTAGTAAAAAAGAAGGTATCCAAACATTAATTGACGGTAAAGAAAATCCAACAGCTAAACTTATTATAAATATACTTGCAACACTTTCAGAATTCGAGAATAATATCCGTAGAGAAAGACAACTGGAAGGTATTGCTATAGCCAAGTTAAAAGGAGTTTATACGGGTCGTGTACGAGGAACTAAGTTGAGTAATGATAAGTTTCTGGAGAAGCACAAGAGTGTATTAAATGAGCTTAATAATGGTGAGAGTATACGACGTGTGGCAAGGCTTTGTGGAGTGAGTACTGGTACTGTTCAAAAAGTAAAAAAGTTAGCTCTACTTAATTAAAAGTAGGATAAGGAATTTGAGGGTTACATCATTGGATATAGCTTATAGCTTTTTTAGTTAAGTATATATGACTAGAAATGTATTTACGAGGTAATGGGAAAGAGTATTTATTTTTCAACCATTTATCATATTCATCCATTACCGTGAACTATGAAGCTGTTTCATAAAAAGAATCATGTTAAAAAGTAATTAATATTCTTACTAGAAATGTGGTGGTCACAGTAATAGGAAAAATAATTTATCTATCCACAATCACTTTTTGTATTCATATTACTTTGGCGGCGGCGGCGATCATAAATAAAACAACCAATACAATTAAGTACTGGTTGTTCAATATAAAGGTTACTTTTTTACCGCATTAGTTTTCTATATATAGGGGTTATAGCAAAAAAATGTTACTGCACTACCTATGTATTTACTACTTTGAATTTAGGAATACCTATAATATAACCTCTTTGCTTGGTGCCTCCTTTACTAACAATTTTAGATGTTATGTCATACCAAATTTTTAGATCTGTTGATTTTGCTGACTTTTTAATATTGAGCTTGTCATAAGCTATTTGAATATTATTTTTTGCTTTCTTACAACTAATCCATTGACCTTTTCTTAATCCAAGATGCGTTATTATTTTGCTGTTAACACTTACATTATTACATGTTGATAATAATTCCTCTTGAATATCCTTTTTCCTAAATCTAAGGGCTTTTATTTTATCAGCACTTAGTTCTTTATAAGCTTCAACAATTAAATTATTCTTTTTTCTCATCTCAACTATTTGTCCCGATTTTATCATTGAAGGTTCTGATTCCAATATTTTAATATAATCCAAACACAAGTCTTTAAATGAGGCTTTTCTACCAAGTTTTAACTTATTAAATCCTTTTATTTCAATCTCTTCAATCCCTGTATATTTATAATCAATATCATTAAATTTCTTAACACCATCTGCAATCACATTTTCAGAACCGTTACTATTTACGTAATACGTCTTATTTATAGTTGAGAATTTATACATTTCATTATAATGCGCGTTCACAACAAGCTCGATATCTTCGCCAACTACTTTGATGAATGGATTATCTTCATTATTAAGAAGCATTTCTTTAAACATAGGTTCAGCATCTGGGGCATAAAATTGAGCATACAATTTTTTAGCTTGTCTAAGCCTGTCAAGCATTTTTTTCTCAAACTCTTCCTCAGTCATTTTACATAAATATGGGCTTTTAGAAAAGATTAAATCTACTGTTCCTTTATATTTTGAATCTCTAACCCTACCGATTATTTGTGGTAATACAGTAGCAATATTAACCTTTGTAAATTCTTTTGAACCATCAGCAACGATAAAAGTTTTTCCTTCCTCATCATGTATGTCGCATCCTTCAAAAGCAGTTGATGTGTAGAAATTAACTTTTCTCACCTTAGAACCAACTGGAGAAATATAATAATTCCCCGGTAGTTTACTTTCAATAAGATTTTGATTCCTTAGATTGTCTGCACATACAATTCTAATATCTTCTGGCATATTAATTCCAGCCTTATGCAGTTTCCTGACAATACTCACAATACTACTTACCGAATTGATAAAAATATGCGCATTGCCATTTCTTGTTCCTTTTAGAAAGTCTATAGCTATTATCGTAGCCACGTCATTTATTTTTCTATCATATTGACAATAATTTACTTTTACTTCATCTAATTTATCCCATTGAATTCTAGCTTTTGGTATATGTTTGAGTGCTGGTAGTTGATATTTGTCAGGTACTGGAGTAGCCGTTCCAAATACAAATGATTTATACTCTTTATAATTGTTAATAACTGTATCTACTGCATCGCCTCTAAATGCGGCACTGTCTACTAATTTATGGCATTCATCTATACAAATTTTCCAATCTTTTATATCTCCTCTTTCTTCTAAAGTTTTTGTAACATTCCCGAGTGAATCATAAGTAACAATTATTTTATTTCCAGTAAAACTCATAACTTTTTCGTTATTGTATTTTCCATAAACTGTGCAAACTTCAATTCCTCTTTCTCTGCACCACTGTTCTTTGTTTAGGATTAGGTTTACATATGGTACTGCCAAAACATACTTTACATCATTGTTTAATACCACACTGGTCATTCCGCATCCTGTAGTCTTCTTATTCAATAATACGTTTTCTGGTAAATCAGACATAAACTGCCCTAAATACTGATGGTTTCCCCCTTGAATAATCAATTCTTTCATTTCTCTTTCTTTCATTTTCCTTCTGTTTTTGAATTAAGTACATAATCAAAATGAGGGTTACATTTTTAATGCGTTTAATTTCTGTATATAGGAAACTTGGCAAATTTTTGTTACCTTTGATAGCAAAAAAAAGCTTGTTTTTAGATACCCCAATTATCATATTACAAGCAATTTTTACTACATTACGATTAATGTACAAAGGGAAGTTACTTGAAGTATTCCGACTAGCCAAATAGCCCTTATAGCTATTTTGTTGCTTTTGTATTCATTGAGAAATGATATGTGTTTTAGAGTGAATCGGTGATGTGGACTTGTGTTATCGTTCATAAATAGTGGCTTTACATCCATTTCTATTGATTGCTTCAACTTTCTCTACAGACAAATTTAAAATGCCTTAAAACCCATAATTTAAACTTCCTCTTGGACTTTCCCCAGATGACACTTGATTTATTAAATAGCGATGTTATATAATATGCTGTTGATATGAACTGTCATTAAATTTGGTTATAGTAGTGTTTATGGATTAGCTTGCATAAAAAGAATTGATAAAAACTCACTACATCACCATTTAAATGCTCCTGAGGACAGTACAAATAAATTAATAACTATCCACTTCAATATTAAAATGATGGTAATAGTAAGCTTTTCCTTTGATGACAAAAACTGTAGTTAAGTTAACTGTAACTTTAATTTCTTCTACCCAAACATCCTGTCCCATAATTAATTCACCGACTGAACTTAAAACAGTCACTTTAATAGGACAGAATAATTGCTTGAGCTTATTTTCCTTTGTAACAACACAAATACACTTAGAAGAGCTATATTTCAATTGCTCCAGTAGTTCAGCTTTGTTCATTGCATTTATATATGTATTAGTTCAAGAACCATGAATATTCGTTATTTACTTTAGATGCTCCTAATTGACTAACAAAGTCAAAAGTATTCGCATTTCTTTCTAAGGCACTGTCTATGTAGCTACTCTTGTTCGCTTCTGTCATCAGATTATAGAAGTTCCAAAGGTTTATCTTCTTCTCGTTATCTCTTGAAAAGTTGGGGTCAGTATAATAGTTCTTTACCATAGTGTTAATTTGATTATCACTAATCTTTAAAACTGGCTTGTCAAACTTCTCTTCATTACTCATGAACTGATACATTCTCATTTTACCAATGATATGAGCGAACTCTTCTTCATTCATTACATAGTTGCTCATGTCTTGCATTGCGTCTAAAAAGCTATTCTGGTCAAATGAATTGATTAACTCACCAATACGTTCTTTCAGTTCTTGAATACTTCCAACTCTCATTTCTGCTTGTAATCCATTTGTGCTAATGCAAAGGTTTGTACACACGCTATTTTTGAATCCTATAAATACCTTGAATTTCTCTAAAGTTCGTTTGCTGTACAGATTCTCCTGATTCAAGGCTCTAACTCCTCCAATAGTTAATGATAACATATTCCCGTTTACATTTGCTTTGATGCTTGGTACTTCAATAATAAATGCGCAACGTTGGTAATATATTGTCTTTTCCTCTGCTGTTAGCTCCTTTACTGGCTTATCTATTGCACTTGGAATCCTACCTTTGATAGTGTGAGATATTTTAATGCAAGGTTCTGTAATCCTTTCTCCTTGAAATTTGCTATCAACCACCTCTTTAGTCGCTTTAATGAAATTGTGGTGTGAAATAGTGATTTCGTTGTTCGAATATACAGGCACAATACACTCGTTTTTAAGGTGATTCAGTGTCACACACTCTGTGTTAGCTTCAATGAACCCTTCGTTGTTAATAATAGGTGTAGCCTCATTTGATATTGGGTTACTGTCTACTATTTCTGCATCTAGTATTACCATATCTTCTATTTGGCTTGGATTTTCTATTACGGTAGCTTCTATTATTTCTACTTTACTTGCAATATCCTCCTGCATTTCTTTTTTTACAATACTTAAAATGCTGTTGTTTTGTTTACTTCTGATTATTTCCATGATTTAGTTGTGTTTAGTTAATTAATTCTTTTTAATAATAAAGGGCAATACAGTTAAGTATCACCCTTTGCAACATGTAACAGTTATTAGATATTAGGAAATATCAGCTTCACTTTTAACGACCTGTCTTTCAACTTGAAATAAGCCTTCAAAATCACTTGATGTTGCTCTCTCCGCATTGGTAAGATGTGATATTCTAATATTTGGCTTGTCATTACCATCAAAGCTTAAGTTGCATAAATAACTCTTGCCAACCTCCATACCGTTCTCGTAATTTGAAGCATAGCATAGTGCTGAACGTTCCACTTCCTTACTATTAGGTAAATAAAATTGCACCGTCATTATCTTATACTCCTTGTCATTCACATTTTTAAGGGTTTGTTTCCCTATCTCAGTAAGCGTACCGTTAAAATTAAATTCCGTAGCTCCTGTTTCTTTGTTTTTTACTTCTGTATATTGTGTCATGATATATAATTTTGTTGTTAGTAATAATACTTTATATGCTTGTGAGAAAGTGATATCCACCTCCCCCAAAAGCAAAACAGAGTGGGGTAAAGTCTTATTTAGTATAGATGTAACAGAGTTTTTTAAAAATTAAAAAATAATATTTCAAAAAATTAAATTAAAAAATAATCTGCTAGGGGTATTGCTTCCTATATATTCACCACGACTTAATAAAAGTAATGAAGTATAGTTTCTTCAGGAGTATTGGAATGTGATTTGAAGTTTTGTTTATAGGGAAAGTGGCGCGGATGATATTTTCAGATTTAAAAAGTTCCTGCCATAATGAACCCCGAACTGCTTCACTACCGCGACATACGAGGTCTTCTAATGGGTTTTTATAGCTTTGTAGATTGATGGCTATAAACAAAAGAAAGCCCCGATATGGAGCTTCTTAAGTGGGTATTGTATTATATTATTCGAGTGAAAAGGTTCTGCTGGTTAGTTTTACTATTAAAAAAATAAATACTTGGTAAATATAATAAAAATAACGGATGTATGTTTATTTGATAGAGCCTCTTAGATTGGATTAATTATAGATGGGAATTGTGTTCATGGAGCAGAAACAAGGTGCTTGAATTGGTTTATTTTCTTACTAGAAGTCTTCCAGCGCTTTTGCCAGTTTCATTGAACTCGTCGTAATTTGAATTAAGTTCTGATATTTCTAATTGAAAATGTTTATTATTTATTCTAATGTATATTATATCCCTATAGACTAGCACTGTTCCATCTTGTCCTGATTCTTTTGACGCAGTATATAATACACCTCCATCTTTTGTTTTCTTAAGAAATTCAAGCATGAAATAACTATTGCTATCGCCTTTATAATGCATTGATGTAATGTTTTTATATATCTCAAAGACAAGTGTTCCAGTTACTAAAGTAGTCTCTGCAATCTTACCATTATCTCCCATTTCATTTAGAACTACATAAGTATACTCATTAGTGAATAAAGGCTCTATATCGTCCTGTGCAGTAGCTGTTAATCCAATTAATATTACAAATAATAATAATAAATTTTTCATGATTTTAAGTTATTTTCTATTTGATTTGTGAATTGCACCGTTCTTTCTCATAGCTTTAACTACTCTCTCTGTTGTCTTTAATGTCATTCCAAATCCTGACCTTGTTATAAATGGGTTGTTCTTGCCATTACCATTGATTACGACAATAGGCTTATCAAATTTATCTTTGACTGAATACACCTCGTATAATAATCCTACATGACTAACTACAGTACCCGAACTCATTGTATATCCACCTAATCCATTAGAATAAGCTGTTCCTTGTTGGCTAGAAGATGAAGAATTGTGTTTTACTATAAAGACAGTCTCTATATTATTTTCTGAAAGAATATCATACCTCTCTTCATCGGTATATTTTTGCCCGGGAATAAATAATGTATACCATGACTTTGACTTAAGCCCATATTTGTTTGCTTCATACACTACTTGTCTTACTGCATCATAGTCGTTACTGTCATAATAAACCAGTGTCTTCCCATTTATACAGCTCTCTAGCTTACCATATGCGTAAACTCCTCTTGCTATTGGCTCTTGTGCAGTAGCTGTTAATCCAATTAACATTAGTGTTGTTAAAATTGCGATTGTTCTTAATATTTTTGTTTTCATAGTTGTTTATTTAAAATTAAGTGTTTCATAATTGTAATATGTTAGGTTAAAAAATAAATACTTGGTAAATATAATTAAAATAGCGCATACATGCGTTAATAGAATAGATAAAATATGATGACTTTTATTTTGTGATAAAAGTTAAAAACAAAGAGTACATAAAAGCATTTGGTAACAGCCTAAAGGAGTATAGAAAAAAGGCTAGATTATCACAGGAACAGTTAGCAATTGATGCTGATATACCTATTTCTCAGGTTGGTAGAATTGAACGTGGTGAAGTAAATACAACAATATCTACAGCATTTGTGTTAGCCAAAGCGCTTAAAATTGAAGTTTCAGAATTATTTAAATTTGACTAATGAATACAGACCCGTACATTGTTGTTAAAGAAATAAGTGATAGTGAGGTAATAAAGATACTTCAAGAAGTACCTGACCTATACCACACGATAGAGTATTCAGGAGGTATAAATATCTATAAATCCAACACTGAGCGAAGTTCTTACTTAATAGACTTTACAAAATCAACCTGACTTTGAAAGGTTTAAGTATTTTGTAAATTATATAGAATATCCTGAAACAAGAAACCCTAATGCAATTGTTAGAGGTTACTGTTCTATAGGGAATGATTCTGGGTTACTTAATCGTCATCTAGGTGATAGAGTATTGCTATATGTATCAAAAAATGATGAAGATTTTGATAATGTACACGGACAGTTTAAAAGTCACCAAAAGCCAGTCTTATTAGGTTTTGCTTCAGGTGAAGAATATAAAGAATTAGACAAAGTAGAAATAGAATTTACTGAGCCAACTATTAATAAAGCAGATTATAGCTTATTAAAAAAGATAAGCCCCGATATGGAGCTTCTTAAAGTGTTTTATTATAAATGGTAATGTTTACTCAAAAAAGCATTACAAAGGATTTAGATTGGCTTATAGTTAACTATATTAAATGTCCTTTACCCATTCATTCCATTCCCTTTGATTAAAGGCAGTATTCAAGTTGAAGTAGTATTTAGTAGCAATGTTCCCTTCCTTGTACAAAATGAAGTTGTTAGCAAAATTTACAAGTAAGTAACTTTCTGGTTTTTTAGGATTTCTTAGTGAATATCCATACATTTTGTAATCTGCATCTTGAATCTCAAATGTTTCCCTTATGCTTGTGTTTCTAGTTGCAAGGTATATAGATATCCTGTTTACCCCTGAATCTGTGGTGTTAAATTGAACTTCTAAAAATCTGGGCTCACTCTCTTTTAATTCAACTGCTGGTGGCCAAATTGATTCTCCTTTCTTATTGCTCATTACCTCATACTTATTGAATGAAAATAATTGTATTGTCTGCCCGAATGTTAAGGCACTTAATAATAATGCCGTTAATAGTGTTAATTTCTTCATGATTGTGTTATTTGTTTAATAAAAAAAGAGCTACCTAAATATTAAATAGCTCTATTAAAGAAAGTGTAAATTATAGTTAGGGCGCTAGAACTTATTTACTTGCTCTTTCTTCTTCTCTAATAATAATCTATTGTATATCTTTAATTCATCAAATATCATTTGAGCCTCCAAGTGACCATCTACGCGCCATATTAATTTTATCTTATCCCATTTACCTTTTTTAGGTTTCTTTAGGAAAGGAACCCATATGTTTACATATGCTGTATTGTTTTTACGTTTAGATACTCCTGAGAATTTATATACTCCTGAGAAGTCAAACAACGTACCATTATCAGCAGGTTCATCCGAATGTTTCTTAGTGGCAATAACCCTTAAATAATCTCCTTCAAAGCTAGTGATGTATTTCCTTTTTGTCGTGTTCTCTTGGTGAGCATACTTGTTGATTAATTTAATAAGGTTTTTCTTGGTCTGCTCAATTGTAACGACTACCTCTTCCTTACCGTGACTAGAAAATTCCTCTGTACTACCATTGCTGAACCTGATAATTAAAATATCACTCTTATTTATAATATATGATGCTCCTGTAAGGTTGTCGTACTTTTTATACTGTACTTCATTCTGCTTAATAAGCTCAACCTTAGATTCAATAGATTTACCGCTTTTCATTTGTATTATATCTTGTGCGTTAGTTGTTAATCCAATTAACATTAGTGTTGATAAAATTGCGATTGTTCTTGATATTTTAGTTTTCATAGTTGTTATTTAAAATTAAGTGTTTCATAATTGTTAATATGTTAGGTTAATAATTATTTGATTGATACAAATATATAAAAAATGTAGTTATTTAAGGTTACAAAATATCATCTATCATATTGGATTTTTACCATATGATAGAATTGTCTGAAAAAAGAATAGAAGAACTAAAAACTTCAATACCGATTAAAATTGGTGAACGAGTTCGTTTTTTAAGAAAAGAAAAAGGACTTACACAAACACAATTAGCTACATTAGTTGGTAAGGACAGACAATACTTATATAAAATCGAAAAAGCTGTAGTTACTCCAAATGTTGTGACCATATCTGCTTTAGCAATCGCATTAGAAATCCCACTAAAAGAGTTTTTTGATATAGACATTAAATAACATTTAATGACGCTATACGAGTTCAATTTACTTAATGAAGAAGACCAATATCAGAGCGTTTGGGATAATGGAACGTTTATAGATTCCGTTACCTCAGAAGGCTTTAAAATGGCTCTGTATGCAATAGATAAGTTCTATGTTGAGGTAAGGTATGATTCAGAAAGTAATAAGATTATTGGATTGAAATCATTCAAGCATGGTCATTCAATGGATAAGTATACTGGCGATATTACTTTTTAGAATTATTATTCTTGAAATACGTTTTTGAAAATTCATCTTGTTCAATCCCGATTGGGAATAGCACATAATACCACAAACACTTAAATAGCTAGCGTATAAATCGAATGATGGATGGGAGCTTATTTCTTCGCATGTCTTAAAGTTAGTAAAAAAACTTTCTTTCAATGATTGAAAGAAAAGTAAATAAATGGGTAATGTTTTGCTAAAAAACAGAACTATAAACTACGCGCTCGCGCTTATATGGTGTTGCTTTATTATGGTTATTGAACATGTATCTCACTAATCATGGTGAGATGAAAATACCAGATAATAGTCATTTCATGGGCTTTAAATATTAACTAGATTTGATTAAAATAAAAATTATGAAAAATTTAATTGGTTATATACACGAAACCAGAGAATTGACTGACAAGCAAATAGAAAAAGCTACAAAAAATATAAAAAAAATGCTTTGTGCAACTACGATTGAAATTAAGCGACCAGAACACAATAGTGGATTTTACTCTGTTACAACAGACGATGAAACTTCGGTTGATTTTAAGTTAGACAGTTATAAAGATGATAAAGTTTCCTTAGTGAAATATAATACTTTAGATGAAGACGGAAATAGAGACCCATATGGTGCAATATTAACTGCTTGTCCAATAACTTGCTAAGAATAACTAATGGCAACACCGTGTGTAATTAATTGCTAGGTTCTAACCTACTTACGAAAATTCTTACGGATTTTCAGTTTGGTGAGTACTTGTAAAGTTAAGTGCTAAAACACGCTACTACTCATAGCCGAGACAGTTGTCTGTCATTTAGAAAAAAAACATCTATGATTCCTGATTTTAGTAAAAAAACTATTGATACATTAGCTAAAAGAGCATCATATAAATGCTCTAATCCTGATTGTAAAATAAATACTACTGGACCTAATTCAAATCCAGAAAAAGCAACTACAATTGGAGAAGCAGCTCATATTTATGGAGCAAGAATGGGCTCTAAAAGATATAATCATAATATGACTGATTCATCTAGAGCAGAAATCACTAATGCCATTTGGCTTTGCAGAAACTGTCATAAATTAATCGATACAGATGAACAAAAGTATTCTTCTAATATTTTATTTGCTTGGAGAGTAAAACACGAAGAATTTATTGCTTCAAACTTAGGCAACATAACTGATAAAATGGTATATGTTGAACAAAACTCTAATCTTAAGGAATTTGATGAATACCCTCCTATTGTAAAGAGGATAATTATTGACAAACCTGATGGTTGGGAATATAGACTTACTTCTGAGTTAATGAAGTTTTTAAATGCTCCACTATTCAGAAAACTTAATGATTTAAAAAATGGACTGTATGTAAAAGAGTTAAGTAATATTAGCTCTGAAAATGCTTTTAATTGGATTCAAAATAGACTTTCAGAGTTGTCATTAACAGTCAAGCCAGCAATTGGACTTTTAGACCTTTTAACTAAAAGCTGGGGTAAACCTGGAGAACCTGGAAATGTTAAAGAAATTCATCACGCAACTAAATTAATTAAAGGTTATTTAGAACATATCATTCTTTTAGAAGAAAAAGTTCATTTTGTAAATGTTCCTGTTGAATATGAAAAATTAGTTAGCTTATTAAAAAACCTTATTGGCTCACAAGCGGAAAAACTATCAACTATCCCTTCTGACCTTGAGGGTATTTTAACATTAATTGAAAACACTGAAAAAGAGAATAAACTCCCCAAACAAATAAAGAAAGAATTTGTCTTCGAAATACCTGACTACTGGGAAAAAGAATTTAATAAAGAATTAAATAAATTAGGACGCAAAGAGAATTATAAAATTAATAACTCTTCAGGTTGTTTAACCTTACTATTTGTGTTCGTTATAAGTATAATAATATTGATTTAATATTAACTGGATAAAAACGATAGACAATAAGGGATAAAAAACATAGGGCTTTTGTACTTAATTGAAAGGTCTGTGATTATTTGCAGAATCACCAACTATAAATATTTGGCATATACAAAAAAGATAAAAGTAAAATATTTATATTTAGCTTAGTACCAATCCGAAACGTATCACCTGTCCTATGTTTTTTTTTATATGAACCGTTATCAATTTACCCAGCAATTTTCACATCATCAGATAATAATTGACTGACAAACGTATACATGTTTTTCAATGCTTCTCTGGTTGCCGTATTGTCATGGGTGATATAAATTATATCCTTAAAAAATCTATGCGTAAAAGAATAGGCTAGGATGGTTTAAGTTCTTTAACCGTTTCAAATAAATTATTTATCAAGTACACCACATAAAGTGTTAAGAAAACAAGACCTATAGTCCAGAAAATTAATTTTCTCTTACTTGGAATAAACTCTTTTATAAAATCCCACATAATAATTTACGTTTATAATTCATTACAAAATACTATAATTAAATAATAAGGACAATACCTACTAACTGGTATATTTTGCATCACTATTTATAGTGAGCCTGACTCAACAGCGTCAAACGTTACCAACCATATCCATAACCACCACACAACACCTTCAGCCCCATCCTTACAGCCTATACCACCAATCAGATGATACTTCATAAAAAGTATTCAAAAGTCAGTTATAAGCGTTAAATTTGAATGACAACAGTAGATTAATAGTTATGGAAAAAAGAAATAGTGTTTTTATAGCTACAAGTTTAGATGGATATATCGCTGATAAAAATGGAGGTATTGATTGGTTGCATAGTGTACCAAATCCTAATAAATCTGACTTAGGGTATAATAAATTTAATAAACAAATTGACGCTATTGTTATGGGAAGGAATACTTTCGAAACAGTGTGTGGATTCGATATTGATTGGCCTTATAAAATACCCGTATTTGTTTTAAGTAATTCTCTGAAAGAAGTATCTAAAGATTATCAAGATAAAGTTTACTTAGTAAATGGAAGTCTACAAGAAATAACTGAGCAAATTAATCAGAAAGGATATTATCGCTTATACATTGATGGTGGAGCAACTGTTCAGAGTTTTTTAAAAGAAGACTTAATCGATGATTTAATAATAACAACAATTCCAGTTGTACTTGGAGAGGGGATTCCATTATTTGCGATGTTAAGTAAGGAGCTAGATTTTGAATTAATTTCATCTGAGATTTATATTAATCAATTAGTACAAAGCCATTACAGTAGGAAAAGGAAACAACAACACATTCAGCCCCATCCTAACAGCCTTTAACTTACATCAGAACACACTTGTCATAAAAAGTAAAAGCAGCCCGTGAAGACTGCCTTTGTTGTTGTTTAGAGTATTGAGTCATCAACTATTCTGCCCCATTACCGTGTCTAGTTTATAATCTATTCTCTTACTTCCATAGGAGGATTATGTCTAACAGTTAATGTGTCAAATGATATCAAATTATTTTCCATTTTAGCAACATAAACTTTTCCAGTAAATACATTTTTAGTATAATCTATTAAGTCATTTTTAATTCCACTCTTATATTTATACACAGCACCAACAAGTATTGAATCCCCTACTTTACTACTTAAAACAATGTAATCACAGTCTTCTCCTTCGTTAAATTTCAAATTTAATTTATCACTATCTTTATACACATAATCAATATTCTTATCAAACAAGTTTAATCCAAAAGCACTTAACTTCTCAGACTCGTCAACCCTAAAGCATAAATTGTTTGTCATATTATCTTCTACAATTTTGTCTTTAAAAGATTTCTCTAAAGCTTTAAAAGAACTACAGCTAGTAATTATAAAAATTACAAAAAATGATTTTAAATGTTTCATATTTATTTATATTCAATTCGTTTTCCCAAGTACTGACCTGTTGACAATGGAGCTGGATGTATTTTATTAAAAGGTCCCTTAAACAAAATAGTATTTATATTATTACGATTCCTAGCTTCATATACCGACCTTAAGCCATAATTATGTCCCTGACTATTTAATTGTCCTCTTACTTTGTTAATTCTATTTACTACTGGTCCTCTAGCAACCCCAAACATTGTTCCAGATGCCATATCAGGTTTGGCTCCACCTTCAGCTACATTGGAATGCAATATCTCATGTAATGACATCATCCCAAACCCCATAGTTTTATTATCAACCTCTTTAGAACCATTAATAAAGCCTTTTATTTGTTTTTCTCCTATATAAATATGGTCGCCTCCTACTTTTGAAACGCCATTTTTATCTCCAACAAAAGACTCACCATTTGTACTAGGAACCATTTTAGCAGTATTTCCAGTATGGTCAATAGCATATTTAATTATACCTCTAGCTTCACTACTCCCTATTTCATTTCCATTTTTATCTTTGGCTATTATTGGGTTTCCATTTTCATCTGTATCATAGACTAACATATTCCCTTTTGTACTATAACTATAGCCGGTAATTGTATTTAAATCACTTTTAATTTTACTTAAAACTTTAGCACTTAATTTTGAAACATCAATACTATCTCCTTTTATCTCTCTAAAAAATATTGGGTTGTTTGCTGTAAAATGATACGGGGTTAAATCAGCATACTTCTCTGCAAATCTATCAATTTTATTAAATCTAGCAATAGCTGGGTCGTAATCTCTCCATTGAAAAGCTACAGTGTTTTTACCTAGTTCTTCCTCGAACTCTTCATCAGCAAACTCTCTCTTATGGTCACGTCCAGTAATCACGTTATTATAACCTTTATGTTTCAGTCCAAAAGGATAGTAGTTGCTCTCTTCTCGTATTTCATTCTTATTATCTCCATCACCATCCATATCTAATGGTGACCAATATGGTCCACCTGGTCTGTAAATATCTACATGTCCATCTTTATCATCATCTGCATAAGATAATCTAATATTTCCTAAGTGATCTTTATATTGGTATACATGAATAAAATCAGTAGTTACTATTGGTTGTTTACCTCCAGAAGTTACAGTATTCTTTTCAATATACCCTTCTGGGTGGTTAAAGAACTGTAAGTTAACATAACCTAAATTCCCTTCATAAACAAAATTACCAGCATACTGAGTTTCTTGTGTAGCCAAATTTAACATAACACTAGTTTGATGAACTATTTTTTTAAGTTTAACACCAGTAGCATCGTATGTATAATCAATATACCCTCCATTTACTTCATAATTAGTTGCATTAGGAAACGAGAACGTAACCCTTTTTGGTAAATTTAAATGATTATAAGTAATGGCAGTAATGTTTTTGTTTTTATCCAATGTCATATTGCCATTAACATCATACACATAATCATCACCAACTATATTACCATCTTTAAACCCTTCCGTGTTTGCTGTAATACCATCGGTAACCGATTTTAACTGATTAGTATTTGGAAAATAGGAGTATGTTAAATCATCAATAGGAGTATTAGCTGAGTTTACAAATCCATTTCTATTCAAACTGGTAATATTTCCATTCTTATCATAATTAATATCACTTAAATCATAAGTGTTATTTGGTGTTACAATACCATTGATACCATAATTTCCGTTTTTGATTCTGTTAAGTGCATCATAATTATAGGTATAATGATGTTTGATATTATCACTAACACTCTTCCATTGTGTTTCAGCTATATTACCGTTAAATAATTCAGTACTATTACTTAAGTCTTTAGTATTGTAATTTAACTTAAAGGCAAACAAATCAGTATTGATTCCCAACCCTAAATTATCTATATCATTAATATCTTTTAACCAACCTCGAATATTATAATTATAGTCCACTGTTTGTAAAGCTTGACCTTCAATAATATTTATATTAGCTAAATACAAATCCTTAATATAGCTACCTAATGAAAGTAAGCTCCCATCTGCAATTAAATCATTAGCTGTAACAAATCCAGTAGAAGCAAATTCTACTCCATTTTTTTTGTAACGAATAGTTGTCCCATCACGTTCTACTCTAAAAGTATCACCTGATTCAAAATAAACAGCTGGAGTCAAGGTTTTTATATTACCTTCTTCATATATATTAATTTCTTTAGTTGTACCGAAACCTGTATAAATAGCGAAATCTATTTTATCATAGGAATCATTTAAAGTTCCATTAGGGTCAGATAAACCAATCATATTTGTTTTTTCAGTTTCAGTAACTGTAAATTCTACAAACCCATCGCCAGTAATTTTGTTAACAGATTCGATGTTACCAGTCCAAGAGGCATTAGCGACTTTAGTTAAATAATCACCTTCTTTAACTACATTAACTAGGTTAGCTAAGTTTTCTGAAGTAGTATGACCCTGAACTCCAGTTTTCTTTGCTTTTAACTGTCCTAAAGCATCATATTCATTTTCTGCTATCGTTGTGTAACTCCCTCCATTTATAGATTGTTTTTGTGCCAATAATCTATTTTGATGGTCATAAGCAAAAACATCTTCAGTAAGTATTGTTGTTTGCCCTGTTTTAGTATGAACAGCCTTAGCATAAGTAACATTCCCTATAAAATCATAAACAGAACTAATTGCGTCTGAAGTTTGTAAATATGGATTGTCTGAAGCAACATAAATCGGTCTTGCTTTTTCATCGTAATGCGAAACAGTTGTAATCCAATCATTAGTACCCAATACACGTACTTTACTACCTGTAGTCAAGCCTTTATTATTTGATGTAATTGGTGTGCTTTCTACAGTAGAATACACCATTACATTACTTATAGATGTTCCCGTATAAAGGAAAGAACTATCCCCAACTAATGTCGAGGTATTTGTAATAGTTGAAGCATAAAATACGTCTCCATTTTTTTTATACAACATTTGATTACCTAAACGCTCTACGCTGAACCTATCTCCTGTTTGATAAAAACCAATTGGAGAATAATATTTAGAAGTTCCACTTTCATGACAATTCACTCTTTTAGTGTCATCAAAACCTGTATATATAGCATACCCAATAGTATTGTAGCTATCATTTGGGTTATTATTTACGTCTGTCAAACCAACCATAACTGCCTTTCCAGTCGTTTCACTCATTACAGTATATGATATTCCACCATCCCCAGAAATAGTTGCTTCAGTATCAAAACCAGCATCCCATTGAGCATTAACCCCTCCATTTTTGGTAATAATACCATTATCTTCAGTTACTCCAGATTCTATAATTCTTGAAGAACCATCTAAAGATAACGTTGTATCAAACTCATAGTCATCATAATAATTTATAGTTAATAAATCAATACCCTGCACAGGGAATATAAGATTGCTATAATAACAATTAGAACCATTTATAGGAGTATTAACAAGCAATTTTTCTTCATCATTATCTTGTCTAGCATCTAAAATGGTTTGTAACGCAGATCTGGTTGTAGTAGATGTGTAATACCCCGTATAGGTAACTCTACCAAAAGCATCGTACTTAGTAAACAACCATTTGTCATCTGCTTTTAAATTCTGATCTTGGGTTAAAGTTGGTCTATCTAAATTATCATACACAATATATTCCCATCCTTTACCAGGTATTTTCTTTTCAACCAAACGGTTTCTTTGATCATATTTATATTGGTATCCTAAGTCATCTAATATAACTGTGTTTACAACACTTCCTGTAAGAATAGTACTTGAGGCTTCTGGTGATAACACATAAGTAAGATTCCCAAAATCATCGTAAACATACTGCGTATCTAAAGCAATATCTGTTGTGCCATTAGTATCCTTTACATAGGTTCGTTTTAATATTACCCTACCCAATTTATCTTTAAATTCTTCAGTAGTACGGGCTTTACCATCTGCTATAGTCCAATTTTCATCTTTTGTAATAGTTTTATACAATTCATTTGGGTCATAGTTAATATCATTAACATCCTGTAAAACTAATTCAGGAGCTTCTGTATTATTAGCGCCTGGAAAATTAACTCCATAGTTCTTTACTTCACCAACACCATTTGTTTGATAGTCAAATGTTACAGTATGACTAGAACCTAAACTCCAATCGTTACCTGGTGCAGCTTGTTCCAATACCCTATTTAATATATCAAATTTTGTCTCGCTATAGGTTGCTTTTAACATCCCTGAAGATAGAGCTTCTTGAGTTATATCTGGAATATATTCCGACGGCACACCAGCAACTACACTTGGACTTAGCAATATATCTGCATCTGACAAATAACTATCAACATCCTCATCATACTTATTATGGTAAAATTGTTGCTGCTCCCCAATATTATAGTTTATCATTTTTCCTAAAGGGACCAATACAGAAGGTGTTCCTATTCCTCCTCCTGATTGATTATCTGCATAAGGTAAAAATTCTGAAGAATTCCTTCCAAATTTATCATAGCTAACAACAGTTTTTATATCCCTGTTATTAGGTGATTGACGAATAGCAATTTTCATTTCTGCTCTACCCAATCCATCAAAATAAGTCACATCTTCTAGCTTATCTTCTATGGTTGCATTTGATATGTCTTGTAATAAAAAAGGTTCTGTATAAAGAATATTATGTACATGATTCCTATCATAAGATACACCCGTGTTTTCATTAGTTTCAGGACATCCATTAAAGGTTCCTGCCAAATTAACACACCAATCCCCTGCATTTTCAACATATCCACTCGGTAAAGCACCATCACAAAACACAGCAAAATCATTTATATCCCCAAATCCATCTCCGTCAACATCTTTAAAATATAATTTTGAAGTATTTAATAACGAGTTGTTGTCATCACAATCAAAAACTGTATTCAGTAAATTATTTTCATTAAACAGAAAAGCCGTAGGTGATGGTGCATCACACTGCTGAATTGTAGACACAATAGCATTAAAACCATCCCCATCTGCGTCTGTTAAGGTTATCCAATATGTATCAGGATTAATTAATGCATTAGTATCATCACAATCTGAACTCTCACAAACTGTATTCCCTAAAAGCGCACCTAAAGGAGGTGCAGGATTATTAATATCACCAAAACCATCATTATCCAAATCATAGTATTTTGTACAACCTTGACTTGATTTTTGAGCTAATACAGTACTAATTGAAAGAACAAGCACTATAAGTGTAATTATATATTTTTTCATAATAGTCTAGTTGTTTTTATAGTTGTAATTTCTTTCAGAAATAACATTTAACTCATTATCTAATATGTATTTTAACCTACCCAAATCATCATATTTATAATAGGTCTTCCTTTTTCTGCTATCTGTTTCCAGAACCACTCCAATCATGGGTTCATAGATATAGGTATTTATATTAGCATTTGGCAAAGAACTATACAAAACTTCTAATGAAGCTTGTAAAGCAGCACCTGTAAGGTTTTGAATACTGCTTTCGTTTATTACTGTATTTACTTGTTGATAGGTTGCATTTTCTATTTTAGCTACTGGATAATTATAATCATAACCCCATAAGTAGGTTACTGGAGTTCCACCAGTTTTAACAACCTCCCTAGGTTGTCCAAAAGAGGTATAATTTATATATCTAATTCGTTCCTCTAAACTATCATTCCCTTTGGATGCTGATATTTTTTCAGGTAAAAAATTATTTTCAAAACTTGAAAAACCTGTTTTAGTTGATTGTAATAAAACACCATTTTTATATTTTTCCACCTCAACTGGAATATTCAACCTGTTCTGACCTAACAACGTAGTATTATCAACTTCATAAGGGTACTTCATTTTTGTTTCATGAATAATTCCTTCACTGTCCGTAGTTTTACTTTTGGTAGGATTAAAATGGTATGGAATACTTTCATATGAAGTTTCCGAAACGGTAGTAATTTCATTACTTCCCTCAATCAATTTTGTTGTTTGAACAGATGGTAATTTAACAGCACTATAAAGGTTATAAATTAATTCTGTAATGTTATACGGGCCATTTATAGCATTACTTATTTGAACATATGAATTTTCTTTATTCAAAACATCAAGTAAATAATTACTAGTAATCTTAAATCCTTTTACTTTATATAACGGGCTTGCAACATAATCATTTTCATTTTCAATATTAAACCATTGATATGAAGTTTCAGTAATTTGTTTATTAGAATTATTTACACTTAATAATTGACCTGCCATCCACTCATCGACATTTGGAACCTCAGGTTTAGTAACAATTCTATATCCAGGTGAATAACTTCTTTCTATTATTTTTGTTTCTCCTATAGTACCATGGTTTAAATTACTAAATCCAAAATCTGTTCCAACTTGATGTTGTATTTCTGTAACATATTGGTAACCTACATATCCAGACTGAGTATTTAACAATGGTACTGTGCTAACCGAACTTATTGAGACAGTTGGTCCAGGAGTAACTCTTAAATAATCAGGTGTACTTAATATAAACCCTTTATCATACTCAAATGACTTATGTGTTTTAAGTAAGGAATTATCAAATGTTTTAATACTCTCAATTCTTAACCCTCCATAATAATCAAATACAATATTTGATGCTGGTTGTGATAAATTCTCATCAAACCATTTTACGGTAGCTTGACTATAATCTTGTGTTAAATCATAATCGTTATTTGTTGACGTTATTTCAACTTCTACTTTATAGGTATACCCTTTATCTAATAATAACATCCCACTATGTCTTATAGCCGTACTAAAATTAAATGATGGATCTATTTGACCTGTATTAGTAAGTTTATAGATTTTTAAAAACATTTTATCACAAACTAAATCTGCAGGATTTCCAATAATAACATCTACATTTTCACACCTATCAGTATGTGAATAGTAATTAACCTCTACTTTATTTGCATTGCTAACTGAAGGTTTAGCAAGATTAGATATTGTAAATGTTTTGGTAAAACTATAAGTGTTTTCAACCCCGTTTGTTGTAATTGTATATTGATTACTTGTTAAGGCTTCTACTTGAGTTTCTCTAATTTCATATGGAGAAATTTCTATTTCTCTATCAGCACTTCTGTTATTTTCATAATTAAACTTTGTAACACCTCCTTCTGGATATATAATTTCGTTTAAAACACAAGCGTTACTATAATCAGGATTAGGGGTTCTGTTAACAGTAAATGTATTTGAAACTAATCCGAAATTTGTTGCGCCGTTATAATACCCCCAATGATCTTGACTATTTGATCGTTTGTTAGGTAACATTACATCGGTATTGTAATTAAAACTATATTTATAATCATTAGTACTAACATTGCCTTCATAAAAACCTCTGTATTTAATTTCCTTTAAATACAGTCGTTTATTTAATTGACTATCCTGACCAGCTAAAACATAACCTGAATTAGGATGCTCTCCACCCATAAATTCATTTTTAGATAATGTAGAACTTACAAAATAATCATGATTTAACTCTATCTCTTGTAGTTGTTCGTCTTGGTTATTAAACACTTGTATAAACTGTAAGCGCTGTTTATTAGGACTAGTATCCTCTCTATCATTTGATGCGCGTACAAATTTTACGTATCCTTTAGCACTACTAATCTTTGATAATACTTTATAATGCCTATATGCTATGTTATAAGTGGTTACTCTAGTATTTGGATGATGATTATGATTTGCAGGATCATCTCCATATTCTATTGGTTCTGGAACTGTCCCATCAAATATAATTACTGATTGAGAAGGACGAGTATATGCTATATAATTGGGTGCACTTTCTGGGTTCCCAAGAGGAACAGGGTAATCATATTCAAAGGTAACAACATCACCGTTAGCACTAGTCACCTTTATTAAATTCCAGGTTTCTGTATATGAGTTATTTGAACCACCAGAGTTAGGAACTGAAATAGCATTATTAACTGTTTGAAACGTTGATGAACTAAAGAATTTATCTCCCTCAACAAACTCATATGTAATACCATTTGTATCAACAATCACCCAGCTCGTAATTTTCCCAAAAGAGTCATATGAAGGTGTTATTATCACATTTTTATTGGGAAACTGAACAATTTCACCTTTAGGGTTATTTTCTCTTTCTTGATTGAACATAAAACGTCCTGACTGCCCTAACATATTGTAATGAAAATCATCTGGTTCATAATCATACAATCTCATTCCAGCTGATCCTGTATAGGTTACGCAATCATTTCCATATTGATCTAGTGTGAGAGGATACAAACAAGCATTCTTTACAACATCTACAACATATGGCGTATGAATATAACCGTAATTTCCAAAATCATCAGGGTTGTGCCGAACAGTTCTTGTAATTTGTCCTCCTGCTGACAAGTTCCATCCTAACCCTACCCTTGTAGCCTCTTCAGTTACTCGGTGTCCTCCTGCATGATACGACATGTTAATAGGAACTGACAATTCTCTTCCTTCTAGATTATATATCGGAATATTCACATTAGGAATTCCATTATAATGTGAAACAGGAACTTCACTATACCTTAATATAGAAGCAGTTTCTGCAGATTGTGGAATTACGGAAGGTAAATCGTAGCTATTTTCTTGCGCAAATAAACAAGTACTACTTAATAGTACTAATAAAAGTATTTTCTTCATAAAATTCGTAGGTTAAGTTTGGGATTTTAACAGTACAAAACTAGTGAAAAACACATGAAAAAAGATCATTACTAGTCGGTATTTTCATGTCACTAAATATGATGAGAAGACCAACAACAGAGTACTTAACATATGTTAGCGAGGATATTTAACTCCTTATCAACAATCTTTACAATAAATTCGCGCGTTTTATATATAGTTATCTTTTTAAAACAAAACGTTACCCATTTTTTGGCTTTTTTTCAAAAAAAATACACATTCATAAATTTAGTATCACTCATAAAAATATAACTACCTAAAAACAAAACAATTACATTAATTATCACAATACACAAGGAGCATATTAAATGTCGAAAAAATAAGCTGTATAAAGAATCAACTTATAATATAATAAAAATCTTGTAGTTTGCTTTTTTGCTAAAATTTTATTAATTAATTTAATTAAGCACGCCCGTTTACCGCAAAAAACATAAACAAACGCTATTTGTTACACTTTTTCACCCCTTGTAACACGTTTATTTTAGGTGTTTTTAAAAGTGTAACAAAAAGTGTAACCTCGTAATTCACTGACGGTCAAAATGCTTAAGAGATTTCGCTACATTTTTACTCTTTTTTCCGAACTTCTACAGATATTTTTATCTTTTTTAAAAATTGAAATTAATATTTTGTACTGCATTATCAACCCCCTTATTTCTTGCCGTATAACTCTCTGTAATTTTCAAATCATGATGTCGTGCTTGATCTCTAACTTTTATAGCAGCAATCCCTGAATTTAAAAGCTCGGTAATTCCAGTATCTTTTAATGAGTAAAATTGATAAACTGTCTCTATTTTCAATCTCTTACGCATAAATGACCAAACACTCATAATCCTATCAGGTCTTAATTGTTCTTTTCCAGTTTTAAAACCTAAGTTAGAAAATAAATAATCATCACCTTCTGAATCACCTATATGAATTTTCAGAAGCTGTATCAAATCATTTGGAATAGTAACATCTTCAGTTTTTCTGTTTTTAGAAATTGAACCAGGAATAATCATGTAACCTTTATTTAAATCAACCATTCTGACCTTTAATTTTGTCAACTCAGTTCTTCTGATAAAACAATAGTATGTGCATAGACACATTACCAAATAATTGAAGTTATTTTCTTTAAGATGCTTAAAAATCTTTTCTCTAACAGAAAGAGGTATAACCTGTCTTATCTTTTCTGTTTTTGCTTTTTTAGCTATTCCAGTAGTTGGATCTTCTTTTATATACTCCCTTTCAACTAAAAATCTACTGAAGGTTCTAATAAACAGTAAATGATTATTAAAGGTACGAGGTGAATTAGCCTTTTCGTAATAAATATAATCTAAATAGCTAACAATAAATTTCTTATTAAAGTCAAGACAAAAAACAACATTGTGTTGCTCTTTATTATCGGCAATAAACTTTGTTATTCCTCTTAAAAAAGATTTGTAGCTCTTAACAGCCTGAGGTCTCTTACTTCCGTCTTTAACTTGCTTATCATTTTGCTTGTTAAAAATTTCTACTATGTCTTTAAATTGCTTTAATCCGTTACTCGCTTTATCAGTAAAAAAAGGGCTCCAATTATTTTCTAGTTTACTGTTGATTTTCAAACACATTTTTTTAGCGTGTTTATCTCGTTCTCTTGTGTTTTTAATCACAGGAACACGGATGCGCTGTAATTTATTTTCAATAGGGTTTTTAGCGTAATAAACAATAATCCATTCTTTGTTCTTTTTCAGCTCTGCTGGTTTGTAGTCTACAAAAGCAGTACGTTTAATTTGAAGATTCTGAGTTGTTTCCATTTTTTTTTTACACCATTTAATACGAAGTATGAAACAGGGTAAAAATTCAATTCTCAACTGACACAAATTTGACACATCAAATGTGACAAAAAACAAACAACGCACTGACTAACAGTGCGTTGTAAAAGTACTCGAGGCGGGAATCGAACCCGCACGACCGAAGTCACTGGATTTTGAATCCAGCGCGTCTACCAATTCCGCCACTCGAGCATTAATTTGCAGACTGCAAAAATATAAAAATAAATCTTTCCACACTATTTAATTCACAAAAGTTATAGATTTAAAAGAAAACTCTTTTTACCTCTCATTCTCAACAAATTAAACACTTATTAAGGGCTTTTTTATTATCGTTTACAACTATCTAAAACATTATTATTAATTCATACCTCGTGTTCTTGCACCGAGGAAGTTGATTTCTTATTTTTGCCGTATAAACAACACTACTAAAACAATTTATAATGTCAGAACATACATTAGAGCCAAAAATATTTGCTTGTTCACAAAGTAAAGATCTTGCTGGAAGAATAGCAGAGTCCTTCGGAACAAAGTTAGGAAACGTCATCAGATCAACTTATAGTGACGGTGAATTCCAACCTTCTTTTGAAGAATCAGTAAGAGGACGAAGAGTATTTTTAATAGGATCTACACATCCGTCTTCAGAAAACCTAATGGAATTGTTAATGATGCTTGACGCTGCAAAAAGAGCATCTGCAAGACACATTACTGCTGTTTTACCATACTATGGTTGGGCAAGACAAGACAGAAAAGATAAGCCTAGAGTTCCTATTACAGCAAAATTGGTAGCTAGTTTATTAGAAACTGCTGGAGCCACTCGTATTATAACAATGGATTTGCATGCTGATCAAATTCAAGCATTTTTTGAAAAGCCTGTTGATCATTTATTTGCATCTACACTTTTCTTACAACATGTAAAAGATTTAAAGCTTGACAACTTAACTATTGCTTCTCCAGACATGGGAGGTTCTAAACGTGCCTACGCCTATGCAAAAGCTTTAGAAAGCGATGTTGTTATATGCTACAAGCAACGTGAAAAAGCCAATGTTATTTCTCATATGGAACTAATTGGTGATGTAAAAGGACAGAATGTAATTTTGGTAGATGACATGGTAGACACTGCCGGAACGTTAACTAAAGCCGCAGACATGATGATTGAAAGAGGTGCTATTAGTGTTCGAGCAATTTGTACACATGCTATCTTATCAGGAAATGCATTTGAACGTATTGAGAACTCTCAGTTAGAAGAGTTAATCGTAACCGATTCTATTCCTCATGAACGAAAAAGTGATAAGATAAGAGTAATCAGTTCAGCAAAATTATTTGCTGATGTAATGAGAAGCGTACACGAAAATAAATCAATTAGTGAAAAATTTATAATGT
>Ga0209291_1000445_pt1 | contig 39801 bp, 23 predicted proteins | sample GOMGulsemesocosm_FD_184633 | JGI IMG/M metagenome (GOLD analysis project Ga0209291, IMG submission 184633) | Methane-oxidizing microbial communities from mesocosms in the Gulf of Mexico - GOM9B Gulf of Mexico (SPAdes) (version 2) | ecosystem: Environmental > Aquatic > Marine > Cold seeps...
CTCATAGTATAGTTCTGAATTATGAGCATCTTTTGCTATTTCTTTAGTTTTCTGTTCAATTCTAATTGATAAATCCCCATGCGCAAATAGCGCTGAAGAAATTAATAAGCAACTGATTATGAATATTGCATTTTTACTTAGAATCAACATACAAGCTATTATATTTTCACTTAAGTTAGTTTTTTATATGTTAATCTCAAAAAAAAGATGCTAAATAGGTGTTTTAAGTAGTTAAACTGTTAAAAGAAACACTTATTCACTATATAATTACCGAAAATCGCTTTTTGTCACCCAATAATTATCTTTTTTGCTTAATAAATAATTACGTTAATAGAGATGGTAAGTCTCCAATACTGAATAAATACTATGAAGCCTAAATATTTTCAAAACATATTTTTTACGAGGCAGTACTTAATTATTTTGCCTTTTATATACTGTTAATACTGTATAAGTCTGTTTTGTTTATCAACTCATTAGAACGAAACAGTATGTCATTTAAAACCAATTTAAACACAATATTTACAGGCTTAAAAACAACATTTTTAACTATTATCTGCTATCTTTACAACTATAAAAAACTTGTAAGTTCATTGAAAATACTAAGGATAGCTTAAATCAGATTACTATCCGTTCGGGATGCTATATCCAGACAAGCACCAATCAAGCACCGAATATAGATTTGGGTTCCAAGGTCAAGAAAAAGATGATGAAGTTAAAGGAGAAGGGAATAGTTTGAATTTTGAATTAAGAATGTTAGATACTAGAGTAGCAAGATGGTTTGCAATTGACCCGTATAAGCAATATGCTTCACCTTATTTAGGCATGGGTAATAATCCGATTTCTATGATTGATCCTGATGGAGGAAAAGCTTTATGGGTACCCAATAAAAACACAGGTAATTTAGAGGCTCAAAAAGGAGATAACGCAAAAACTCTTGCTAAAAATTTGAGTATATCTGAAACAGATGCACAGAAGATGATATCAGATCAAAAGTTAAAACTTGGTAAAGATGGAAATGTTCTTGAGAATCAAGTTTTAACTTTAGATAATGTTTTTACCAATGCATTAAGACCTAATGCAGATAAAGAACAGTATGATGAGGTTACAAGCAATAAAGATTTTTATACTTGTTTTACATCTTGCATTAAGGGGGTGGCTGGCGAAGCACTTAGAGTACCTGGTAAAAGCTATAATGTCGCGAAATTTAATAATCATTTAAGATATGAGTTTACTGAAACTACTTCAAATAAATTAATATTTGGTAAATCAGTTATTCGACTTGTAGATAAGTATAATAATGCTCATCATGGAGTAGTTTATTATGGAACAGATAAAGAAGGTGCAATTTACGTGTTCAGTAAAAATGGTCCACACTATTATCCGAAAATTTTACCTTTAGATGATGTGATAAAAGATTACAATAAAATACAAGGAGTGAAAAACAACAAAAGCTTTATTGATGATCTTATGTTTTGGGAAGATGAGAAACCAGAATACCAGTCTGGCTATTATAACCCTATAAATTAAACAATAGGTCTAGAAAAAGATATAACTATGATAACCCTATATTTGTAATGGAACAATTATTATTTAACCAGAATATTGCATTAGTTAGTTGAATTCAGCCATTAATATAACATAAAATGAATAAAATCACTGTAGTCTTGATTGTTTTTTTTATAATAGCGTCATGTAAAAAAGAAAGTTCTCATGGAGTAAATATTCTGATTAATGATAAATACGAGCAAGCTGAAAAAGATCTTTTTAAATATTATTTAGGGAAAAGTAAAACCAATATGAATGAAATTAGTGTAAGAGAATTTGTTTCTCAACTAAAAGCAAATACAGAAGATGAAGACAAGCTTGATCTACTGGTGACTTTTGGTCAAGCTGATAGTACTTGGGTGAAGGAAGATGATTTAAGTTTTTTAATTTCAAAAATTAAGTCTAAAGAAAAGGCAAAGTGTATATTTCGTTCAATCTCTTCAAACATACCTGATTCCAAAAATATGACAATAGGATATCAAAGTATCTCAATAATAGAAGCTTATCGGAATAATGAGTCTTACCCAATTGAAATGTGTATTTGCAAAACTTATAGCCAAAATAAAATAAAAGAGATATTAATATGGTGGGAACAAAAAAGTGGTCATGGGTCAGATTAGTTGATGACTAAAAAATAAATTGTAAGATGTTATAAAACAGTAAAATAATGTCTTAACATGAACTAAAAAAGGTATGCTATATGGCACACCTTTTTTGGTGTCACCCACCCAACCTCTCTACCCTTTCCTTTTGAGGCTTAAGAAAATTTACAAAACTTCTTATTAATAACAAAGTACTGCTAATTAGCAGTACTTTGTTATTTTTGTTATTGCATGAAAAAAACACAAGAACTCATACCATTGTTTAAACGTTTTATAACAGATACCAAAAATGGAAAACGTTTAAAAAAAAATGGAGAACGTATTAAACCTGCATCCATACAAAATTATGAGTATGTATTAAACAACCTGGTTAAGTTTAGTATAGAAACGGGTTTTGAATTGCGTATTTGTGATGCCAATAAATTAAACACCAGAGAGTATACTTCTGAAAAAAATTATTGGAAAAAATTTTATAAAAAATTTACCGAATATCTCTATAAAAACGGATGTTATGATAATTATGTAGGGAGTAATATAAAAACCATTCGTACATTTTTTAACTACTTAAAAAATGATCGTGATTTCCCTACGGGGGATTTTCAACGCTTGTTTTATGTACGCCATGAAGAAATTGAAATACAAGTATTGTCCCCTGAACAATTAAAGTTTTTTATACACAATAAAGAATTTGAAGCTTTGTTAACACCAAGTTTACAACACATAAAAGACGTGTTTGTGTTTGGTTGTACTGCAGGCTTACGGTACTCAGATATTTTTACATTAACCAATAAAAACTTTGTAGATGAAGAGGGAAGTTGGTATTTGAAAATACGCTCACAAAAAACAAAAACATTTACTTCAATAAAACTACCGAGCTATGCAGTTACTATTTACCAAAAGTATGTAAATAAGAGTAGTAGAACTCCAGTGTTTAAAATGATAAGTTTATTTAATTTTAATAAAAACTTAAAATTATTAGGTGAAAAAGCTGATTTCACAACTCCCATTGAAGTTTCTAGGGAAAAGCAAGGACAAACTAAGCTCTTACAGAAAAACAGCAAGAAAGCAACTCAATCACGTTTTTGTGACAAAATGAGTTCACACATGATGCGTCGTACTGCAATTACCACCCTACTTATTTTAGGAATGCCTGAACATTTGGTACGTAAAATAAGTGGACATAGTGCTGCGAGTAAATCGTTTGGACGATATGTGCATTATGCACAAGCATATATGGATAAAGAAATTGAGAAAGTACATGACAAGCTAGAGGCCTTGTAAAAGCAAAAAAGATGTACCATATAGCACACCTTTTTTTTAGGATTTAAGTTGTTAATCTATTCGTCTACTACTTCAAAATTTAATGTGAAATAATCTGACTTTAGTTTGTAATCTGTACAATAATAATCTATAAACAACTCTAATTTATTATTACCTAAATCTGTTGGTAATACTGAGTAATTATATTCTATACCAGATACATCTAAACTATCTTTTGTAACACCATTTAACCTCGTATAAAGTACTTTTTTGCAACTTGGTGGGTTCGCTATTTCAACTTCTAATTCTAAAGAGTCTTTATATATTAAAGTTTTTATACTATCCTTTGTCTTTGTATTAGCAGTCACATAAACAAATTTATGCGGTGCTTCATCTGTTATATTTCCTAATGAATCTACATCTAAACGATAACCCACTCCCCCTAAATGATTGAATCGTAAATAATAACTGAAATTTAATTTATCATCATATGCAATAACCGCTGTTTCTTTACCCAAATTATATGTTACTTCTAACTCTAATACTCCATTTTTATGATATCTAATCTCTTTTCCATTTCTAACCCCGTTTTCATAATCAACTACTAACTCTACATTACCATTCTTATAATACTTAGTATACTTACCTGATTCAACTCCTTTTATATAATGAGACTTAAATTTAATATTCCCGTTTTCATAAAATTTCCTATATGTTTTTGTTAGTAAACTATCTTTATCTAAATAAGCTATCACTTTAATTTCACCTTTATCATAATAGGTCTTAACTTCTGTTAATTCACTTTTGTCTGATGATTTACTCTTTTTTTTGCAACTTATAAGTAATACTAACAATGTTAATACCAATAACATATAACTTTTCATAATATAAATATTTTTATTTTTTATTTCCTCCATTGACTGGTCCACGTGGTGTATGTTCAAATCCCCCATCATTTGTAGCTCCTTGATTTCCACCACCACCTCCATCTAACTTACCGCTATCAGGAACTTTTTCAGTAAAAGGAATCAAATTACCATTGTGTTTTATGTAATTATATTCTTTTTTAACTTTTTCAGAAATATTACCAACTTTTTCAACTGCACTTTCAGCCGTTTTCAAATTATCGTATATTTTTTTAGATTGGTCAAATAACTTTTGTAATTCAGGACTAACTTTTCCTTTCCATCCTCCTTCTCCAAAAGGCAACGGACCATTTTGGCCAACATTATTAGGCATTCCCTTTGCAATAGAACTACCTGCCTTGATAAATTCAATTAATACATCACCATTAACATAATCTATAAGTTTAGCATTCGTACCTCTAACTCCAGAACCTTCTCCTTTCTTACTATAAAACATTACTCCACCACAATCATCGCATTTAGAGCCATCTCCTTCCATCCATTTGAACATAGCAGCTTCTCCTTCTCCTGGTAAACCTGCATCTACATCTCTTGCTACAATTTCAACTTGAGCTGCCCATTCCCATGGTTGAGTAGCTAAAACCTGTTTCCCTCTATCTTTTATAGGTTCTCCAACCATTGTGTACGAACCGTCTGGCTCTCGCATAACATTTTGTGTAATATTTATATCATGCCATTCATACGTAGTTTCTAAAGTACTACTTCCTGCAGGATAGCTATGAATAGGCTTCCCTCTAGCTATATCCCATTTATCAACTACGACAGCTATTGCAGCGTAAGTTTTACCTGTTGTCCTGTCAGTAATAATAAACGTTATTATTTTAGCCCCCCCTGTTGGGTCACTATAAATTATCGGATTATTTGAAACATAATTATAGTTTGACTCATAAGGGAAATCACTTGCTAATGGATCTAAAGATAAGAATCTTCCTACTCTTGGGTCATAAAAACGTTTACCATAATCATAACTAGTCCCAGAAAGCCCTTTAATCGCATCATCTTTTTCCATACCATTAAACCCAAATCTATATTCGGTGCTTGATTGGTGCTTGTCTGGATATAGCATCCCGAACGGATAGTAATCACTGTACGCTAATACATCAGGAATGAAGGTATAAACTCCAGATCTTCCACCACCTCTTAGCGTTAATAATTTTCTATCAGAAACTACACTTAATACATTTCCTAAATGGTTTGATAACTCAAAACGTTTGTCTCCTACTAAATTATCCGCTTGTACTGGCGTACCGACTATTGGTAAACTTCCTGCTCCTTGAGCATCATCACAAGCATCACCAATACCATTTCCGTCAGTATCCAACTGATCAGGATTATTTACTAACATACAATTGTCACAAACATCACCAATATTATCCCCATCAACATCCGATTGGTTTACGTTTTCTACATCATTACAGTTATCACATATGTTTCCTATACCATCACCATCATTATCAGCTTGAAGTGAAGATGGATACCCATTGATATCCAACCCTGGGTCATCAGGATCTAAAGAGTCCACTCCGAAACAGTTATCACAAACATCCCCTATACCATCACCATCACCATCTTCTTGATATGGGTTAAAAGTTACCGGACAATTATCCACTGTATCTAATAAGCCATCACCATCAGTATCTAAGGCTGCATTACCACAATATCCTGAACTATATGGTACAGCATTTCCAGCACCAATCATTTCTAAAGCTCCACCCAGAGATAAATTAGGAGTACTTGTATCAAATGTAAACTCGCTTGTTACATTACCTACACGATAGCTAAAGTCACATAGCTCAGATTTCAAGCATTTCACATCAGCAATCCCTCTAAAGTCAAGATTCCCTAGACCACTAGGGTATACCTTGTCATAATTAGCAGGTAAATTACTACTACGATCAGCCCATCTCCATGAAGATGGTGCTATAGGGGTTAAGCCATTATTTAATGTATATACATTTCCATTTAACGTTAATACAGGAGAGTAAATATTCGATACTATATTTTTTTCTAAAGACCATTTCATATCCCACTCTCTTTCAACAATCCCTTTCTCTAACATAAACCCAGTAATGGTATAGTTTTCTTCCCAATTCCATTTACTTTTTCCCCAACGCCTATGATATCTCTGCGCTGAGTATTTAGTAATTAACCATATTATAGGTCGATAATTTCCACTTGGTATTTTTTCAACATATGTAGCCACAACACTTCTTGAAAATTGATTCCAATCTCTATAATGATTATATGACCTAACATCCTCTGAAATTCTACCTATACTTCTTAACTCATTAACAGTCATGCCATCTTTAATTTTAAGGTGGCTCATTATTTGTATCGTATCAGTTTTGGCTTGTGTTCCAAATAAGTTTAAATGATCATGAGCATCAGTCCAAGTAGTAGCTTGATTATCATCCGTGAAATTTAATCCTTGCACTGTTGGTATGGCTGTAACAACGTTTTCAACTGCTGCCATTTTATCAAATGTATTTGATTCAGTATTTAATTTACTAGCCGATTCGTCACCTAACAATACATTACTTTGTTGTAAACCTAACCTTGAACTACCATAAATATTTTGTTCCTTTAGGTATAATTTAGGGCTGTTAGTGTTATCATCTTCCAAATTATAAGTACTTAATACATTTCCTTGCGCATCACGTTGGTAATATGTAGTTGTAGCTAATAATGCTGGTGTAGTTACCTTTTTAGCTAATCTATTTCCTAAACCAGTATACTTAAACTCTATTTGAGTACCGTCATTTTTAGTAATGTTTTTAACCTTACCATCTACACGCCAGTCAATAGTTAAGCCTTCTGCTTTATCTTCTACTAATTGCCCTATTTTATCATATACATAGTTATTAGGGCTTACATTAGGATCTAAAGAAAATGTTAAATCTTGATCATCAATATCAACATCATAAGTAGTATCAGATACGGTATCATCAATATAAGTTAACTGATTTGTTTTAGGTGTATAATGATAAGTAAAAGCATCCATTTGCATTTGCACAGGGCCACCTCTACCTGCTTTTAATCCCCAACGATTTAATGTTTGTAAATTACCATTATTGTCATATGAATAATCACTCTTATAAGAGTTAAAAACTCTTTGCGTAATACCAAAAATATAGTTTTCATTAATCCCGATAGAACTCATTTGCTTAATACGGTTTAACTGATCATAGGTATACGTATTAAATTGCGTTGGTAAGTTTGACTGTTGAAGACTACTCAAACTTGTTACCATTTCTTTAATGTTACCATTAAACAAGTCCTGATTTCCTTCTAAGTTCTCTCCTTTACTATAGGTTAAAAACTGACTATCAGAAGTTGCTCCCCCATCATGACGCGATTTATAATCGCCTCTATAATAGTTTAAAGCAAAACTAAAAGCATCTTCCGCAACAGATAAACCATCGTGACCTGCATCAAACACATTACCTATACGCTCCCCATTAACGGTTTTTAACCATCCTTGTAAAGTATATACATAATCCATTCCCTGTACTTGTTTTTTACCAATTACAGTACGTGCTAACGGACCATGTTCATAGTACAAGTAATTTGCTTCTTTTTCCCAAATAATATCATCACTACTAGTGTACACTTGAGTAATTCTGTTATCAGCATCATACTCATATTTATGAATAAACCAATCCTTAGCATTTTTTTGATAATGTACTTCCTGTACATTACCACTTATAAGGTCATATTTATAACTAACATTTTTTACATGCTGATTGATGTTCATTAATTGCTGATCATTACTATAGTGTAATAATTCCTCAACATTACCATGTACATCATATTTGTAGAATATTCCGTTTTCAAAATCATTCATACCTGTGTTAGCTATAATTTTGTCATAATACAATACCCCGGTAACTCTATTTCTATTGTTTTCCGATGAATATGTATTAAATAATGAACTCGGTATACCCACCAAAGTATCATATTTAGTTCTAGTTACTTCACTTTCAAAATAAGAAGTTAAAGTTTCTGTTTCAAAACTGTCTTTAGGCACTCCGTTTTTCAATAAGCTACCATTAGTAATACTAAAGTTTGCTGCATTGGAAACATGTAACTCACCTGCTTCAACAATTCGTCCTAATTCGTCATAATTCGTGTAACTAAAACGTACATAAGGTACCGTTTGATATAAATAGGATTCTACTTGCTTTGCATTTTGAGAAGCAATAATTCGTCCTAATTTATCATAAGCAAACTTAGTTACACCACCATCTGGTGTTTGTTGCCACACCAATTGGTTTAATGAATTATAACGGTATTGCGTTTGTAACTCATGTGTCGGTAAAATAGTACTTCCTGTTGGTTCAACCAATGCATCATCGGCTCTTGTGCTATTAATTAAAACATCATCAGCTGCAGTTAATCTGTTAACTCCTGATGGAGGAACTGTTTGCGTTAAATTACCTGCTTGATCATAATAATACAAGGTATACTGATATTCCTTATCAGGTGCCGTTTGAGTAAAAGTTTCAGTAGTTCCTGGAGTTTGATCTATTGGGTTTAACTCTGCAAGCGCTTGTTCAATATAATTAATTTTAAAGGCCTGTTTTTTAGCCTCTAAATAAGCTTCCCATAATTCAGACTCATAAGTGCTATTTACTGTATTAATAAATGTAATACAAGGCCCCACAGATACTGGCGCTTCAAACTCGATAAATGAATTTAATGGTGCAGGAGGACATACATCATTAATAACTAAATATTCTGTAGCAACATAGTCTCTCCATGATTTTGTTCCGCCACCTGCAACATAAGTTTTATAGTCCTGAACAACCTCAGCCATATTTGCATATCCGTAATTAAGATCCGTTGCTCCAAACTCGCCAATGGTAATAAATTTAGCATCATAAGCACTTGTTATATTAAAGTTAACCAAATACTGTAAGTAATATTCACTGATATAAGCAAAATTTGCTTGACAGAAATATTCAGCGTTAAAATACGCCTCTGGCTCATAATTTTGTACTACAGGAGTATTAGTATCAGTAGTCATCATATGCTCTTCAAAAGCTACCCATCCTGTATGACAAGTAACTGGCGCTACTGTTTCTGGCACACAATTAGTACACGGTACTACAACCTCCATTTCACAAGTATCTACAGTTAAACATGTTATTGTCCCTTCTGCTACAATAGTAGTTCCTTGATTGGTAGTTACTGTTGCTGTAAATAAATTATAGCTCTCGTTATTAAATTCAAGGTTTGTAATTGTTGCTATATCACTAAATTGAACGTTTGGTATTGTAAATAAGGTTTGACAGCCTGAAGTTTCATCAAAATTAAATGATATTTGAGCTCCTTCTGCAGTTTCTATAGCTGAGAAATTTTCTATTCCTACAACCGATTCCTCAGAAGATAAACTAATAAAATTAGCCAACTCAGTTAATGATGTTGATGAAAAACTAGCTGAAAGCTCATTATCAATCTTATAATCATCAATTACTTGCTGCAATAATATTTCCAAATTAGTAGTAACAGCTCTACCGTCCTTACAAATAGGATCTATACATGAAATTGTTCCAGAAGCTGTAGTAACTCCTGCAGGATGAATAGTATTTTTAGGTTTCAACACTCCTCCTCTTTGTCTTAATCCTGTACCATCACTTGTTTCATATTCATTATGATGAATATCAACAGTAAAGTAGTAAGTACCATTAGAGTTACTTATTATTTGTAAATTAGATAAGCTTGTACTATTTTCAAACAATGTATTAATATCATCATCGGGGTTTTTGGGATCGTTTGTAGAAAATGCTAAAGACACTCCACATTTACCTGGCCCTGATTTTGACGAAGGGTCAAATGTAAAAAACATACCTACTGAAGGTCCCTCATCTAGAGCAAGGTTTCCTGCATCATAGCTAGTAAAATTGAATACTGCAGGATTAGCCAATTGAATAAAAGGTGCTAAAGCTTGCATTTCATCAGGATTGTGTCCACTTGCGGTATAGCTTTCAGAAAGTGGTGCTATAGTGCTAAAATCAGTCCCTGCTGGGTAATTTTTACTAATACCCCATAAATGATTTAGTAAACTCAAGAAATTAACCTCCGCGGCAGTTTCATAACTCACCACTTCAGTACATACACAATCAAATTCTAATGCTTCAACTACTCTATTTGGGTCTTCCCTTTTAATTGTTCCAGATATCGATGCTAATTCTAAACTAGAATTTAAATAAGTTAAGGTTAAAGACATATCATCATCCTCACTTATTTGAATACTTGTAAAACTCGTAATAGTAGCAAGTTGTAATCCTCCTGGAAAGTAGATTTTAACTGGATCAGGGCTTCCTCCAAAATTAATTTCTATGTAAGTAGTACTTCCTGACCAAGTAGCAGTTAGATTGGTATCTTCCAAAACTTCTGGTAAAATACTGTTTACGTAACCATAATTATCTGGAGTATTATTTAATGATATATTTGATGCTAATAAGTTACCAGCATCATTTAAATTATTCATTAAACGTGTTAAGCCTTTTTCAAAACGCGTACGCTTGTAACACCCATCAGGACTAGCTTCCGTTGCTGCTTCATCGCTTAATTGTTCCCCAAGGGCATCCGTAGTAAAACCACATTCACCAATACGGGCAGTTGTAGTACCTACAATTATAATTTCTTCAGGAATTTCACAACCCGTAATTACTGGTGTTCGAACTATTGAAGCTACAACTTCAAAAGTATATGTATTTGGTAGTACACTTGTATTAAGTGACCCAGGTACATAATACATGTTTTTAAGGTCCGTTATTTTATAATCGGTATTGTAGTTGGCCCAAGTAATAGGAGTAAGTCCTGCAGCGCAAGGGTTGTTAACATCAGCATCCTTAATCTCTAATTCAATATCACTCCCATCTCCAATTTTTATTTTTAATACATCTCCAGAAGTAATTCCGGAACTTGTAATATTAGTAGCTGTGGTTATTGGTAAAGTCCCCCCAAGCTCTTCATACAAATCTACCGTTAAATAAGGCATCGAGCTTGCTGGAATTGAACTTGTTACCAAGCCATCCGGTGAAAGTTGTGGATCTATCATTCCATCTAAAAAAAACTCGATATCAAAAGCTAACGGACATTTTCCAGTGGCTAGGAAAGCTGCAGCATTGGCATCTGCAACTGCATCAGCTCCCATTTGAGCATCGGTTGCTCCCGAATCAAAACCATAATCTGCAGGGATAAACCTTTTTGTTTTCCCTTCAAAAAACGCAATAGTTTCTGGGCTACATGCTCCATATTCTGGTTCAGAATACCCAGCTTCTGACGAAGCCACTGATACTCCTAAAGCTACAGCAGGTTCATAATCTTCCTCATAAAAATTTTGCATGTTATTTTGACCAGAACCGTCATCAACTTGGTTATAATCTAAAAACATTGTCGCAAAAGCATCTATATTTTCTATATTCCCTATACATCCATGAGCTCTGTTATTCTTAATGGCGTAAATATTTGAATAGGCATATTTAAGTTTGGTCTTAAGCGCTATATAATAACTCCTAAAAGTGGTCCAAATTCTTATTTTCTGGCTCTCAGCTAAACCAGTTATTGGAGCAAAATCTACTGGATTTTGCCCCAATAACGTCATATTAGTATCAAAAGTATTGTCAAGAGGCAATAAACCGTTACTATATACTACTGTATAATAAGACAATTGCAACAAGTTCATCGCATTTTCATCTAATTGACCATCACCATTAGCATCACCATAAAAATAAGCAATTCCATCATAGTTAGTTGTTAACGCTTCAGCAAGTATTGCTTTTCTATGCAAAGCTTCCTGAGCTGATTCAACACCTGAATATTCTACATTCAAAAATGGGTCAGGTGACGTATTTACATTTAATAATGATTGAAAAGTAATCCCAATATCATTATTAGCAGCTATACTAATTTGCTCATAGGTTTCTATTTTTAATAAATTAGCGTCAAAAGATTCTGTGTTTAATTCAATCTCTCCTCCAGGAATAGGATGTGTTCCTTCACACAAAGCTAGACTGTACACATAATATTCATATTCTGGATGGTGCCATAATAGCGCACCTGCCCAATTAGGGTTCCAAACAGCAAGGAAGTCTTCTACATTTTTCAACTGTTCTGGTTTTATTAAATAAAAACCAGGGTTTATTGTTGATTCAGCTAAACTTGCTGTATTTACACCTTCAGCAACTTCAGGTGAAAATAAATAATCATTAATTTTTTCAACCTCAATAAACGATTCAATACCGAATTCATCTACATAACCAACACTTGGATCAGGATTTCTCCATGTAGCATTAGACATTGTTAGTGTTTCAGTTGACCCGTCATCATTTATTACTTCCTCTTCAGTTGTACCTGCATACCATAATTTATTATCATCATTAAATATACTTAATGGGTGTAAGTCAATGTCATCCTCTACATTATTTTCTGATACGCTTTCAATTCCACCATATTGCCCATAAGGACTTACATCGTCTATCAACAAAGCTCTGTTAACATCACAACCAGAAACTAATGGTTTACATAAATCTCTACATCCTTCCAATAAACCTCTAAATTCAGTTAAAAAACGTTGTTTGTACAATGCTACTTCATCCAAAGTAATCCCTTGTAAGTCAGCAGCTGTAAGTACTTCGCCCTGATAGTAAAAAGTAGTGTTATTGGTAGCTGCCATAATGTTTTGCAGCACATATTCCTTTTCTGCTTTTACAACTAAAACCTCTCTATCTTCATCAGCAGCTAATTGCCCCTTAAAAGTATCACAATCGGCTGTAGAAAGATATCCGCAAATTAACGTTTCTTCACAACTATAACACGTAGCAGTACAGTCTTCAATACTTGCATTTGGACTAAATCTTGAAGGGTCAATATAACAATCACTTTCAGGATCAGTCAATTCAACCATGTATGCATCCGCATAAGCTTCCAAAGCAGGCTGATTAATTTGTAAGTCTTTTTGTAACGTATAGCTCCCTACTTTTAAATTGTTATTAGCAGTTTTAGTAATGGAATAATGTATTTCAGTACCAGTTGTACCTGTAATTGTTTCTGTAACTGCTCCTCCTTCTAATCGCTCTTCTCCACAATCATCTAACAAACTAATTGATAAATCATATACAAAAGAGTATTTTAAAGAATTCCCCGTAGCGCATTCCTCTGTATAAAACCCTGGTAATTGATCCAATTTATAATTAAAAGTTATCTCTGGGTTGTCTTCTAAAACATCTACTTGAGTCCCCATATTAATACCGTCCAATAGAATACCATAATTACCTGTAGAATATAGGTTATTATTGGCTAACAAATTACTAGTCATTTGAGTTAATGGCTGATTTTCATCATCCAAACCTATAAGGTTATCAGGATTTTTACCAACTAAAGCAGTAGCTACTGTGTTTCCATTTGGAGCTATAAAGTTAATACTTACTTGCCCATTAGGGTCCACTACAATATTTTTTTTGTAATACTTATTTAAACCTATTTTGTATCCAAATAACCTGTTTAACTCTTCTTGTTTTGCATGTGAGTAAAAATACTTCATTTCATGATCTGTACCCAATTGATGTGTGATACCTACCCCACCTTTTCTACGAATTCTACCAGTGTTATCTGGTGTGTATTCCGTTTGAGAATATGGATACCCTTCTGCATTAGGAACTAGATCTTGATAAGTACCCGTTTGTGCAATTGCGTTTGAATAATAATTACTTGCTCCAGAGTCTGTAGACATTGGTGTTAAGTCCGTTTCACAACTAACATCTTCTGAAGGCGTTTCCCAGTCAAAATCTTTATGCGTAAAAATTGTACCTGATGCATTTTTATTTAATCCATCATAGTACCTAATTGCGGATTCATTTAAAGGCACAGGTAATATTTCTATTGCAGGTCTTCCTTGTGCATCAGCAATACTCTCTCCAAAAACTACTTGGTTATTAGAGTTAATTTTCGTCACTGTTTGACGGTTATACAACCTACCATCATGATAACTAATTACATCTTTCCTTTTTCCTTCTTCAGCATAAGAAGATTGAAATTGCCAGTTTTTACTCCCTTGTTCATGGTTTTGAGTAATATTTAAAATTGAATTTCCCCAGTCAGCAACAGTATTTTTTTCACCTAATCCAGTAGTCCAATCATTATAACCACGTGTCCAATCACCATAATAATTTATAGCAGTATCATCTAAAAAACGACTTATTGGACGCACCCTATAAATTAAATATCCTTTTGAGTATACTAAAGGTATTCTGTACGATGTATTTTTAGTTTCAATACGCGTACTGTTTCGCTGAAAGTCTTGTTCTGTTAATTTTATTTCTGAAGTACTTAACGGCGTACTATTATCACTAAAATTATCTAACCAAACCCACTCCAATTCATATTCAATAGCAGCAATATTTTCAGCCCAATTAATTTCAAATTCGTGTTGATCAGTACTTGAACCAATAGTATATGCAGCTATTGAAGTAACCACTTCGTTTTGGTTTGTATATTTAATTAATTTAGAGTCCGTAAAACTTACAGATGTAGCATTTGCTAGGAACTTAAAATAACGTTCTGCTTTAAATTTTAACTCAAAGTATACTGCAGAATCAAGTAAAAATATTTGATTTCCATTTTCATCTTTATAAACCACAGAAGTTACTGTAACTGTTGCTTTATGAACTCCTGGTAATTTATGTACAGAAAAATCGACTAGATTACCTATATTTTCACGTTTATTATCATGAGTAACAGCCATTGTAATGTTATATGGTGTTGCTAATGCATTACCTGAAGCATCATAGCTCACTACTGACAACCCAACCTCTGTACTGTAAACTTGTAAATGGTTTATAGGATTGGAAGAGTCATCAATGTAACCAACATGTACATATACCCCTGATTTTTCAGTAGTATATTGTGTAGCGAAATTGTTATACAAAGGATCTTGAACCGTAACTACGGCACCATTGATTACTTGATTTCCAACTAACCGAGTACTTGTTGTTTCAATTTGTTGTCCATTAACAAATATGGAAAGAAACGTAAATACTATGAGTAAATATTCTTTTAACTTTAACATGAATACTATTTTTAATGCTTTTTGTTTATTTTATTTGAAAACCTTCTTTCGTCTATTAATTCATACCCTTTTATTTTATCAGATAATGTAATTTTACCCGAGTTGGATATGTTTATATAATTTGAACTATTAAATCTATTTTCCGTATTATTATTTCTAGTATACTCACTATAAATCACTTCCAACACTGGTTGTGATAAATCGGATTTTCTAAAATCCTTTGAAAAATTAATTCTATTTGCTAAATAAAATACTTGCTTTTTAAGCAAATAATCTTTAGCAACATGCAATATTATTTTATAGTATGGTTCTGAAGACAATTTTTTTGCGGATAATACTATTTCCCAATGAGTTCCATGATCTTTCAATAATTTCCTATCATAGGATATTAACATGCTTTTAATATCAAAATCAGTACTTACCTTATCATCAATATTTGTAACCAATATTGCTTTTTCATCATGATTAACCCTTAAGTTCACTTTAGGAGTATTTAAAATATCAGTATGATTAATTTTCATAAAATAAGAATCCGCTACATTTTTATAAAAATTTCCTTGATAGCTTTCCTCTACATCCTTTGATGTTATTGTTTTGTATAGATTATAGGTACTTCTAAATTGAAGCGTTTTATTTAAACTATACTGTTTATGCACTGACAATAATATTTCATCAACAGTTTGCCCTTGCATTGTAACATGTACAAGTAGCCCCATAATTATATATATAAAATAGTTTTTCATGCTATTCCTAATTTTGAATTTGAATTACGCTTCCTGAACGTGTTTCCTGAATGGTTTTCACACCTCTAGAAGTTTCTTTTTTTACACGTACTAAACCACCTTCTTTATCATATTCAAAACGAGTACTATAATTATTTTCATCAAGTTCTGCCATTAACTGAAAGGTTATTGGGTCATACACAAAGGACTTCATATTACCATTAACTGGGTGTACTCTTACATCATCAAAGTACACAGGAATGTTATTACTTTCATTAGTTAATTCAAGCCTCATTGTTAATGTACTAGATGGTATTTCAAACTCGCCAACAATACGTTGCCAACCATCAATAATATTACCAGAAGCTTTGTAACTAAAAATTATAGGCTCTCCTGCTGCATCTAGAGGTACTGGCATGTCTACACTATTTAAAAACACTAAGTTAATTGCTGCGCTTGTATATGTTTTTACTTGGATATTTGTATCTTCTTTTACCCATGCGCTTAACCAATATTTTTCTCCTGGTTCTGGTTGAAAAGAATAACAATCTTTACACACTTCTACTTCACCACCACAACCTATACCTGAGTGAAATAATAAATTATACAGCACCGTTAACCCGTCTCCTAAATTGTAAAAATCTTCATATGGGTAATAATCTGCTTCTAATAAGTTTATTTCATCCATTACTGGTATATATCCATTAGCATATAAAAAGCTTAAAGAAGTAAATAAACTTGGCACTACACTTTTTGAGTTTGTATTTATAGTAGCCTCTTTGTAAATTGACAACTCTGGATTTTTATTAGGATCTTCTTTTACCGACAAACGCTGTGATGAAGAATCAATATTAATATAATATTCATTGTCTACTCCATAAAAATAAAGGTGTGATTTCAATCTTAAATCAGCGATTACTGTTTGTAAGTTTTCTGTATTATCCGTCTGAGCACCGTCAGTAAAAACAACTACAAGCTCAGGCACATCTGTAAAACCATTAACTACTTGTAAAGCTCCTCCCCAGAAATCTGAGCCACCACTAATACCATCGTCATTTGCGATATCATACCTTTCACCATATTTAGCAATCCAATCATCAAATAATGGTTTATTATCTGCATTTACTAGTAATGGCGGTATATTATCAGCTCTTACCTTACTATCACTATCAGCCATTCCAGTTATGGATACCTTTGTTATACTATTATTAGCATATAGCCTATCAATAAAATCTTGTAATCCTCGGCGTATTTGTTCTATTTCATTTACATCAATATAGCCATCTCCTTCTAATGACCCTGACTCATCAACTACTAAAGCTACATGTACATCACAAGGGTCAATTAAATTCTCAGGGCAAAAATCAACATGCCTAACTTCATTTCCGGTACTCACAATACTTGGTGATTCCCAATTTAAATCAAAACCTGAAAAGACATCTAAATTACTATCATACTCAAAATTAGTGATCGTACTTGGGCTTCCACCTATTGTAGTTTGAGCAGCATTAATCCTTACTATTTTCACATCATATTCATTCTGCGGATGATCCGTTGTAAATGAAAAGGTATATTCAGCAGTTGTTGGTCCACTGTACGAAAAATTATATATCCTAGGATAGTTATGTGATATATAAGGAGCTAAATTCTTTAATTCCTGAGGGTTGTTATTTGTAATAACTCCATTTGTTTGATAGTCGGCAACTAGCACTTTAACTAATTCTGTAAACAAAGTTTGAATTACAGGTGAATGTGACCCTGAAGCTTCTATACAAGGAATATTTGGACAATCTGCAAGTACATTAATTGGCATACTAAAATTAGCAGTACAATTATTTCCGTTATTTCCGTACCCTATTACTAAATTAATAGTATAATTACCTGTTTGAGTAAAAGTATAGGCCAATGTCGGACTAGTTGATGTATATATGGGCACTATAACAGGCAAAAGACCTATCATTTGCGTTTGATTTATTGTCCAAGCAAAAGTATTTATTGGCACTGTTGTTTGTAAATAAAAATTATAAGGAGTGTTAATACAATATGTACTTGTATTTGCTGTTATTGTTCCAGTTAAATTATCATCACAAGAAACTATAATTTCGTCTGGACAGAAATTGATATGCCTTACTCTATGGTAAGGTACATTTTCACCATTTTCAAGGTATATTTTAGGAAAGATAAAATTATTTGCATCAGTATAATCAGTTAAATCTATACTAACAACATTATTAGGATTTGTCCAAGTCCTAACTATTACATCTGTTTCTAATAAACTTACAGTTTCATGGTCTGGACTAAAAGAAAAATGAAAAAGTTCTGCACTTATATTTGCATCATCAGAATGATAAAAATTATATATTTTCGGTTCTACATCCGTATCGATTATATATGGCGCTAATGCTTGCATCTCAGGCGGATTATAACCGTCTGGTACTACCAAACTTGGATCAGCTAATAATGCTTGCTTGAAATGATTTAATAAATTTAAATATAACTGTTTAACGACATCAGAATTTGGGTTACTTACTGTACAAGAAAATATTTCATCTGGGCAGAAATTGATATGCTTAAATAATAACTTATCAAAAAGAGGTAATTGATTAATTTGTAAAAGTACATTAGAGTCCGAATATTCGCTCAAATCAATATCAACACCTGTTAAATTAACTGTTGGTAATGTATGCGTAGCAAAAATAACATCTGGTGTATTCTCGTTTGGAGAAAAGGAGAATCTTAAATTACCAATATAATCAGTAGTAAAATTATTAATAACCCCTTTATCAGGATCAGTAATATAAGGCAACAACGCTATTAATTCAGGAGGTGAGGAACCATTAATACTTGCTATAGGATCGTTATTTTGTACCCTCGCTGTAAGGTGTTGTACTAAATTTAAAAACAAATCTTCAACAACCTCAGAATTCGGGTTACTTACCGTACAAGATACTATTTCATCTGGACAGAAATTGATATGACGTACCAAAAAATCTTTAAATCCAAAAACCACTATCTCATCACCCCCGTTCCATTGCTGCATATAGTCATAACCCGAAAGATCCATATATGCGCTAGAAGAGGTATATGAGTTCAAATTAAGATCAAAATTTGCTGCTGGAATTGGAAATATATTCCCATTCAAAACAACATCATGCTCTGTCTCATTTGGAGAAAAAGAAAACTTTAACGTCGCTATAGATGGGCTACCTTGATAACTTGAATAATATGTAAATATATTATATATCCCAATTGTAGAAACTGGAACGTCCGTAATATATGGTGTCAAAGCATAAAGTTCTGGCGATGTATAACCTTCAGGAATTACTTCATTATTATTAAGTTTTGTAACTAAATGACTTAACAAATCAATAAATAAGCCTTCTACAACATCAGAGTTTGCATTGTTATATGTACATGGTGCTTCCTGAACAAAAAAGTGTATAGGGTTTCTTTCTAAAGTTAAACCTGAAATTACTGTATTATTTACTTTACAATAATAATTTGCTTGATTTGCAAGAATTACATTTGGTATTGTATATGTTCTACTAGTAGCATCCGCTATAGGTACATCCCAAGCATCATACCATTGATAAGTATTATTTGTACTAAAATAATCATCAGTAAACACATTAAAAGTATAACTACTTCCTTGAATTACATTAACAGTTTCTTCAAGGTCTACTTTAGCCTGAGGACTATATGTATAAGTTAAAAATTTAGATGTATAAGCTATATGTTCACTTTCAAAATTTACAAATTTAAAATTATTATTTTGGAATTGAAAAACTACAAAATTATTTAGATTCAACAAAGAGGATGGTATATCTCCTGATAATTTATTATTATATAATTGTAGTGACGTAAGAGTTGATAAGTCCCCAAATTCATCTGGTATGGGACCTGTTAAATTATTTTGCCAAAGTCTTATGTTTCTAATTTTTTGTAAATTACCAAATTCTGGAGGTATAATTCCAGATATTTGAGTAGTATATATATTTAGTTGCTCTAAACTGGACAAATTACCTAGTTCAGGAGGTATACTACCTGTTAAAGGGTTAACCTCTAAAAAAAGTTTGTTTAAATTAGATAAGCTCCCTATGGTGCTTGGTATAGCCCCAGATAATTGATTATGGTTAAGTTGTAAGGTTATAAGGTTTGATAACCCCCCTAATGTTGAAGGAATTGCCCCTGACAAATTATTATTATTTAATAATAAATACCGAAGCCCTATTGCATCTCCTAACTGATCTGGTATATTCCCAGTTAGCTGATTATGATGCAAATACAAATATTGAAGATTAGTTAAATCACCAAAAGATGAAGGAATTACACCAGATATATTATTATCACTAAGATATAATCTTGTAAGACTTGATAAATTCCCAAAATCTGAAGGGATAGATCCTGTTAACTGATTTCTATGCATGTAAAAGTATTGGAGACTTGACATCCCCCCTAACCCATTTGGAATATTCCCATACAACGAATTGTCATACAATTGTAATTCTATAAGATTTGATAAAACTCCTAATTCTGAAGGGAGCGGTCCAACTAAATTATTATTATTTAAAACTATTTTACTTATATGACCATCTAACACTGTTATACCATACCAATCATTAACCGGTAAGACACTATTCCAATTCGTATTATTAGTCCAATTGCTCCCACCTGTAACAGTATATAACGCTTGCAAGGCTGCTTTTTCTAAAGGTGGAACTTGAGCATTACTAAAATTAGCAAGAAATAATGCTAGTATACTTATATATAAAAATTTTATATTCATCTTAAAAATGCTTTATTTTTTTATTTCTGAAATAATTCTTTCATTAACTTCTTCTTCAGGAATGGCACCACAATCTAATAGCTGTTTGGTCATTATAGCAGCACTATTAGGTGCAACTTTTAAACTTTTACGCCCTGTATGTGATTCATCTGTAGTAACTGTGATAATACTCTCTTTAATATTTTTTTCAAAATTAAAATGAGCTGTAGTGTCACACTCGCTAAAATTATAATCTTCAAAACCATCAAAACCTAACTCCTTATATTTAGTGTTTGAACCTACAGCAATTGGGAATTTGTTATTGTATCCGTATTGAGCAGATGAATAGCGTTTCAAAGCATCTTTATTTTCTACTTCATATCCAAAAGGGCTAAATTGTGTAACTTCTGAAGCGAAAGTCCATTTTTTATCTGCCAATGTTTGATCAACTATGGTTTCATTTATTTTCCATTTATTAGTCCCAGAATCATACACATACAATTGTCGGAAATTAGTAAAGAACCCTGTACGCCTTGTTGAAGGATCAACAAGATCTGAACTGGCTGGATTAGGATTTTCAGTAAAATTTCTTCCTGTTAAATAAGCATATGATTTTTTTGCTCGCCAGTTACCTTTAATGTTATAACGGTATGGGTTATATGCCATTTCATAATCATCATGATTAAAAGTTAGTTCACCATTAACGTCATATTGCATACGTGGTAACTTACACTCACATTGTGCAGCCCATATATCAGCATATTCAACCCCTGAAGCGTTTACAATTCTAAATTCATCCCAATCAGGTATGCTATTAGTTTCATCGGTATTAAATGTAGTACTGGTAATACGCTGTACACCATTTTCTGTTGGAATAAAATCTAATGGATTTTTACTTGTAGTTATTGAAGTCATACTTGCTGATTGCAAGTTTCTATGCCCAGATCTAATTACTATAAATTTCCCTTCTGACAAATCATCATTTGTTACTCGCATTCCGTTTTCTTGAATCAAGGAAACACTTGTAGATGTGGCTTCAATTACCCAAGCTTTAAAACCATTTGTAGCTGACTCAATCCATAATTCATCACCCTCTGTTAAAAATTCATCTTCAACATATGAACCTTCTAAACTATATAAATCACTACCGTTACTAGCTATATTTGCAGTTAACCCTAAATTTTTAGCAGCTTGATCCATTCCGCTATACGCCCAATACGCAGGAGTATTTAGGTTAAAATAATGATCTCCATACTCATTAACTGTTTCAGTTAATAACACCTCTCCAGTTCCTGCATCCCAAGCTAAATTTTTAGTAGAAACTTCAGCCCCAGCATCATGCGCTATTTTTTCTCTTAATATTGCTGATGTATGTATTACCTTAGTTGTAACTGCTGTTTTTATTTGATTTTCATGTCTGGCATATCTTGGTACTGCCATTGGACCAAACACAAAATATGGCCCATAAAACACCCCTGCAGTGTTGAATTTTGCTCCAACCGTTTGTGATACTGTTTTACTTTTTCTAAAATCATTTATTACATCATAATCTACTCCAACTAGTTTATCTGAAATTACTCCTTCTGCATCAATAGTAGTAACAGTATTATTTAGTTTTCCTTGATTTTTATTATATGCTTCTTCTCCTTGATCTGCTGTATTTTCATAGTAATATTTTACACCAGAAATTGGTGCTGTTTGTCCCTCTGCAAATACATCCTGATTTTCCATTTTCCCATCCATATCATTCGTATGTATGGTATATCCTTGTGATACAGTTAAATGATCTTTTACATTCAAATTTAGTATACTACTAAGTGCTCCTGATTTATCATACTGAGGAGTTATCATTGTCATATCAGTAATTGTAGGGTAGTCCCTTGTAGTAAAAAATGATGTTACAACTTTTCCTGTTGCATGCTTTTTTACTTCTTTTATTGTATTACCTAATTCATCTATCTCTTTTCTACCTAAATTTTTAACCTCAACTTTACTATAAGTTATTTTTGGCGATGGAAAAAATGACTCCCCAATTGGTTTTTCTACATATCTAGTATCACTAGGTGCTAATAATATTTTAGAGTTTTTATTATCGAAAAAAGGTTGTACTAGAGGGTTCTCCTTACTCCCTAAAGGCTCATAAGTAGCTACCCCTGTTGAAAAACCTTCTTCAGTTTCATAGGTGTATTCTTGACCATAATACTCCTTGTAATTTACATTACCATCGTTATTAGTCATCACATCCCAGTTGTCATGTAGTTTTACGTTTTTAACTCTACATCCTCCTCCTAATTTTTTATTATTTGGATGCATTAAACGTATCCACGATTTATTAGGAATAAACCTACGTGCTATATTCGTTCTCCTTAATTTCCCAAATGGACTAACAAAAATATCTAATATAGCAGGTACAGCTCCGACAACTTCTTGTACCACTCCTTTTACATCAGTAATATCTTCCTCACCATCAAAAGAATATACTTTTCGATGTAAATTTTGCCTACCAAATCCCCATCCAGCTCTTGCTATTGGATTTACACTTGTACTTGCATTTAACCCATCACCTTTATCAACTAATCTAATAGGTATGGCTGCATATTGTACATTACTTGCATCTTTAAATAATTCAAATACAGGATTATCTTTAAAGTTTAGGTACCCTGTTACATAATCAAAATCCGAATCATTCCTAGTATTTGCTCCACCATCTCTAGTCATATTCAATAAAAACCTAAAGTAAATAACCTCCGAAATATCAGTCAAATTACGAATGTATTTATCTTTAAAATACGTTTTCCCTTCAGTTGTATTTTCAATAGGCTCATCTAACTCAATATATAAGTAATCGGCATCATTAGGACCATTTCCATATAGCAAATCATTATTTAATCCTCCTCCTGGATTCGGTGAAGTACCAGCCCCAACAACTTTAAACATTTGCATTGCCTCTTCATCTTGCACATGTCTATAATCATCCGATTCATAATTTATTTGCAAATGCCCCCCAGATGGCAAATCAACAGACTCTAAAGTCCATGCCGTAACAGCAGCATCTTGCGCTGTTTTATTAGATTGATCTACATAAGGGTATTCTTGATTAGTTAAAGGACTATCAACAGAACAGCTTACACCCGATTCAGTAGCTCTATAGTTACCCCATACATCATAACCTTTTGCATCATATGAGGGATTTATACTACTATAATTAAATTCATAAGGGGTATACATCCCCATTTTGGAGTTTCGGTATGTAAAATATACTTTCTGAAGTGTTAACTTACCTCCATTATTTGATAACTCATTGGACACTCCGTCTAAATTATTTGGAACATCTTTACATAAATCATAATTATACACAAAATGCGCAACTTTTATTGGATCTGCATTTTCTCCATTTGCCTCATATTCTGGCTTTGCGTACAATGATATTTTATCTATTTTATACATCTTAGAATCTGTAGATGTATTTCTACCTCCATTTTCACCTTTTACACCTAAAGCATCACGTCTTTCAGACATATCAAATATTGCAACATGTGTTTTGGTTTCAATTTTATTAACGTACAGCAATTCCTTTTCTCCATACACATAGTTTGCTTTGTCGTCTTTTTTACTACTTAAACCTGGATTATAATTGGCCTTATTTTCTTCATAAGGCACCCTCCATTTATAAGTTCCTTCCTCGTTTTTATTAACATATGAAAATTCTGTGTAATCCCCTAAATCATCTCCTGAAGTTCCGTTATTCGTTAAATCTACATAATCAGAAGACAATACCGAAGTTAACAAGTATGAGTGTGCATAAGCTGGTGTAGTTATTCTATTAAAATACTGATCCCCTAAACTATTATCATTACCAGCTGAATTATCTTTACCAGGATTATAACTTACCAAAGCTGATTTACAATCGCCTATTCTTCCGCTTACATCAAATGTCGCCTCTTTTTTCACCACATTATAAGCAGCTCTACCATATATATAATGAGATCCATCATTCTTTAAGATTCTAACTTCCGAGGTATGATGGTCATGTATTCCTGATTTTGAATATGGGCTAAACTGTTTAGCAAAACCATACTTTTGCGCCTCTTTTCTGGTTAACTTTTGTATTGATTGATTTCGTCTCAATCGTTTATCTCTTTTTATTTTTTCTGTAACAGGAATAACCTCAACACCAACAGGATCAGCAGGAGTTGGGTTATTTTTAATATAAAACGGCTCTAAAGTTCTTGAAAACTGACCTCCACCAATAGCTAACTTAATAGGATCAAATCCCCCTAATTTATTATGTAATAAATCTAATTCTTCATCAACATGAGTACCTCCAACATTTTTAAAATATACTTTTTCATAAGCAGGAGTAGCTCCTGTTTTATCTAATGCAAATTTTGCCAATGCCATATTTCCACTACTCCAAACAGATGATGTTGAATTTGAAGGTGATGCTTCCCCATCAATACCCCAGTGTGCTGCGTTTCCAACTCCTATCTCAACCCCAATATTACCACCCATACTTATATCAGTTGTTCTGTCATCAAAAACATAACCTACCTGACCAGAATAGGGTCTAAACATACCTGAAACCCCTTGTCCTTGAACAGCATATATATCATAGGTATTATTAGTGATTGGTAATGTTGTTGTATACTCATTAAAAGTTCTGTCTTTTTCTCTATTAAAATCCAAAATATCATATTCCGAAGCATCACTATAATTTTCAAACCCAAATGCTCTCTCCTTTTTATATTTTTCAGAATCTCTAATTCCCTGACTAGTTCTATAACCCGTAAATTTTGCTCCTGGTTCAATACCCCACAACTCTCCTTCGATATTAAAAACAAAGGTGTAATTAGAAGACAACATTCCTACTCTTTTAGTAGGAGTATATGATGCATCTACAAAAGACAGTGAACCACTTAACGCTTCTTTTGATTTAAGAGCTGTACCACTTTTCGTTTCTGCCTTTTCAACCTTTCCACGAGAAACACCCATTGAAACATTGGTAACCCCTTTTCTACTATTTAAGCTTACACCTAAATTTGCCCCTAAAACATTATCATCTAAATCAGTTTTCGTTTTTTTCTGGCTAAAAGAAACTGTTGGATTAATGGAAGTTCCTTCTGACGCAGATGCCGTCATATTCATACCAACTGTCACATTATCAGAGACCTGATAAGACAATCCTCCTGTATTAGAAAAGCCAAATCCATTGTAGTTATTATACTTAACCCCTATACCAAAACTCAATTTCAACAAATCTTCACCAACACCAAAACCTGATAACATACCATCAAAATTAGCTCCAATGGTAACATTATCCTTCATGTTATTTTCATAAATCATTTCATCTCCTTTGAAATCATCAGGAATCCCCCTAACATTTCTAGCAATTTGCCCAACATTCATATTCCATCCTAGACCAACCCATGATGCTTCTTGATCCATAGTTACTCCAGAATCATATGAAAGATTTATCGGGTATCCCCCAACATCCATAACAGGGATATTATAATTAAAGTTACCACTTGATAAATCCACCATATCCGATGTACCGATTGGCGTAAATGAATTAAACTCTGGTTGTGATGGACCACTCGACAATGCAAATACTTGATTAGCTCCTGTAAACTGTACCATTAGCTGAATAGCCAAATAGCTTACCACCACTTTTGTAAACTTTCCTTCTCTAACTTGTTTAAACGTCATAGTTTGTTATAACTTTATAGGTGTTTCTTTAAACTTAAATTTTATAATTCCGTTGCCAAACAATTCATCATTATAAATCAACTGTATCTGGTCTTCAGGTTTTATATTCCCAAAATACAATAGCGCCTTCTTAAAGGGCGCTACTTTAAAATTGCGCTCAAATTGTACTCCAACACATGAAATAGTATCCTGTGAACTAGTAACAACGGTAAAATCTTTTTGTATTGTAAAAGCCATATATTTTACAGCTTCCTCATAACTCTTATTAGTAAACTCACTTAATAATAAATCTTTTTCTTCATCATGATGGAATTCTATTTCTAGAACACGCTCATTTTTGTGAGTATTGTAAATAGAATCTACTTTCTTTAAATCACTATTCCCATGATTCTTTAGAATATAATAGGCTATTGGAACTTCCGTAGCCGTATAATTTATACTATTTATATAGCTATTTATTTTTTTTGATTTCCAACCAATATTTTCCAATCTATAATATTCATCATAAATTTTCTCAGTGCCTTTTACTTCCTTTTGACAAGAAACAAGACACAAAAACAATACAGTTAGTATGTAAAAATGGAATTTCAATTTACTCTCCTTCGTATTTAGCGTTAGCATATTTCAAAAGCGCATCAGTTACATCAACAGATTCATCGGCATACATAACGTTTCCTCCCCCTTGAGTTCCTAATATGATTTTACATTGCAACGATTTCCCATACTCTCCTATATAAAGGTTGAGTCTATCCCATATTTTTTGTGATACCTCTTTAGAAAAATAGTTTTTCATTTCAGACAAAACCTCATCTTCTTTTTGTACTTTTTGCTGACTTAACTTTATTTTATTCTCATCTTTTGATTTAATATCAATTTGAAACAATTGATACAAGCTATCTAACTTTTTAGTTTGACGCTTTATTTTTTTTGTATGAATATCAGATAAGTCCTTTGACATATTAAACCCATTAAAAAGCTTAATATTATCTACATACACATATTCATTTTTATCAGAAATACTGGTTATATAAAATGCTAAAAATAGAAGAATTCCTATTGTCAATACTACATTAATAACAGGAAGTAGTTTGTTTAAATTTTTCAATTAATTATATGTTAAGTTCAATAAATTTAGTTTCGCTAAACTACGTAAAAAAGCGTTAAATAGTTATGCGAGAAGTGTTGTTTCTTAAAAAAAACAAACAACCATTTGATAATAAGGATCATAGATGCGCCATCCATTTTTATTGCTCAAAAATATATTTTAGTTATTTAAAAAACATACCCAGTATTAGGTATGTATACCTCACTATATGTGGTTAGTTTTTTTGTTAGAAAATTTCATCTTGGTAATATAACTCTAAAAACCTATCTAGTAATGCTTCATAATACACATTAACATCACAGAAGTTTGAGTGTCAATATATTTATAACAAAAAACGAGTTTAGCTATAATAATAACCAAACTCGTTTATAAATATCACCCTTTTAATACCTACATAGATATGTAAAGGTTCATATGCACTACCCTTTTTTAATCGTTTTTTGCTTTTCAGCATATTTCACTAAAATAGAATCCCTATAAAAGTTTAAAATTTCCATTCCATCATAAAATTCAAAAGAAGATTTTTTACGCATGAGTCTTCCATTTACTTTTAATAATAATAAAGGTTCTTTAGCTTTTTCTTCTTTTACAAACCCAAAATATTGTAATTGTGGCCATTGAATAACGGCTACGGGTTTTACTACCTTAACTACTCTTCTGTTTACACCTTTAGTAGCTGATTTATTAGTATTTTTAATTTTCCCCAGAAACGGATCCCTAGTATATCCTTTTAAATTAAAAGTATCTTTTTTAACTACTACTGGAATATCTCCATAAATAGTTTCCGTATAATTTTGCTGATCATCTTGATCAGTAAATGAGTTCCCTAGAAACTTATAAATCAAGACCCCCCAAATAAGCACAACACCTACTAACAAAACTATATTTAAATACTTTTTCTTCATTAATTAATAGTGATTTTCCATGGAGTAGTATAAGTACTTTCATTACCTGCATCATCAATGTTTTTTACTCGCCAATAATAATCTCCAGCAGTTGTAAAAGTATGCGATTGATTTGTCGTATTAATTATGCTTGTAAAACTAGAATCACTTGCTAACTGAAATACACTAGTGACAGGGGACTTAACAGTACCGGTATCTGTTCCTATATCCCAACTAAAGTCAACAGAATTCCCTATACTTTCCGTAGCATTATCTATAGGCGTTGTTAAAGTTGGTAAACTAGGGACTTGAGTATCTAATAAAATATTTCTTGTAGAATATACTGTCTCTGTAGTTGTTGACACATTCAATGCCTTTATTTTCCATATGTATATTGCATCATCACTAAAATCAGCACTATTTATAGTATGGAATTCCGTTGTTAAACTAGGTATTGTGTTTTCAGTACTTATAGTTCCTGACACATCCTTATCTAATTGAAACGTATAAGAATCTGCAGTAATAATCGGCGCCCAAGTAACAGTATGACCCACTGTTGTGTTGGTATATATATTATCAGAAGGCGTAATTAATACAACTGTTTGATTCGTCATAACTTCAGAAGCTTCCATTGTAAAAGATACTGGAAAAGTATATGCTGTTTGGTATGCAAAATTCTCTCCTCTAACTCTCCAGCTATACACTCCTGGAGATAATGGATATGTGAATGAATTTGTTGGCACTAATGAATCTAACACCATAACATTAGAAGCATCATTTACTTGTATTCTATAATCATCAGAACCACTATTAGCATTCCATTGAAAAGTGACAGCATTACTCACAACTGTTATACCATTTAACGGGGCAGTAATCGCAATATTGTCATCTGTGATATCTTCCTCTAAAACATCATCACAACTCACCAAAGCAATCAAAAACACACTTGTAATTGATAAACCGATTTTCATGTTTTTATTAAATATTTTTCTCATAATTCTGAAATATTATTTTTGCGTATAATTTTATTCTTCGTGTTTTAAAATCTTTCTTTTTAAAAAAACTTGTGTTAACCACCCTTGAATAAGGGAATTCTTTTTCAAATTCATAAGCCATTTTTAACAAAGCTTCAAAACTACCCTCAATAGTTAACTGATTGGTATATATCAAAAACTTATTATCTGAAGCTTCATGCACTTCTGCTAAATCAAAAACAGTAACCGCTTTACTTTTATGAGTGACAAAATCTAGAATTTCTTGTTGCACCAATACCGGCTCCATACTTTCCTCTCCTAATAGGTTATCTAAAAAGCGAATCTCAGTATCCAACTCTTGTATTGTTGTTGATGAAGAACTTATCTCTTCTAATTTTTCATTTAGCTCATAATACTCACTAAAAGCATCTAATGTTAGTTTAAATGAACGTTTATATGCGGCAAACCCCAATAATACTGCTATAGCTATCATCGCTAGAAACTTCTGCTTATATGTTAAGTTTTCAAACATTTCTATCGGATTATCATTACAATTTCAAAATCATGCTGATTCTGCCTATTCTTCTTATATTTAACTATATCAGTCTCCCTCATCCATTTAATTTTCCTCAAACCCTTATACCACTTATTAAATTTTGAGTTTGACGACGATACTCCTTTTATTGTTATGGTATTTGTTTTAAAAACTACCTTTTCAGATTGCTTTATCTTTTTTGTGCTTGGGAATAACAGAAACTCCGACAAACTAATCGACTTTGGTAAATCAGTAGTTAACTCATTAATATAATAACTCAAAAAGCTTGAAGTAAACACTCCTGATTCATTTAAAATAGCTTTTTTATCATCACGCTCTTTTTCCAATACCTTAATCTTACTATAGGTATCTTTTAACATTCCTAAACTTGCATTACTTTCTACCGTTTTATCATTGTAATACCCCAATAATAAATAACTGAGTAACAGCAATAAAAAGAAGCCTCCTAATATACTCCCTCCTAAAAGTTCAAAATATTTTTTAAAATTTTTCTCTTCCTTGTTCTTACTTAAAAAATCAATATCATATACCAATTGTTCGTTAGGATAATAATAATTCAACCCTGTAGCAAACAAAGGCACCTCTATACTCGACAATTTCTGCCCCGCAATCACCTCCGTTTTTTCTTCTGTATTTTTAGTAAACAATTCTAACTCATCATCAGAAAAACTCAACGCGACATCACCAGATACAAACTCATATTTCCCTATTAATGACTTTAATACTACCGAAGAAAAAACTCCAATACTATAATCTACTACTATAAATTTATCATCTGAAAATAATTCAAACTGTTTATCCACTATAGATTTTCTAACAACCGATATAAACACCTCTTTTTTTTGCTGAAATTCATAAAAATAAAAATCATTTACATTTACATTCAATAGCACTTTTGATTTGTAATCAGATGTTCGTTTTACTTTTTTATTTAAAATCCCTTTTCCAGAAAAAACCAATAAAAGAGGATGCTTTTTATCTAGTTTCTTTTTCAACTCCTCATACGAAAGGCTACTAGATTTCTCTACTACAAAAAGTTCATTATTAGCATTACCTAATCTCAATACACTATAACGTGTTTCCTTCCCAAATTGTACTCCTACAACTTGAATTGTTTTATCTTGGACTATTCTGTTTTTTATTTTCTGTAACATTTTAATACGTTACCGTTGGTTTAATAAATATATGTAATTGAGATTTTGATCTCTTTTTCGCCCTTCCACTAAAAAACCATTTCAATACTGGAACTCTAGACAACAAAGGTACACCTGTACCAGAGTTTTCCTTGTTTAACTCATCTAAACCACCCAATAACACCATTTCATTATTTTTTACACGTATAATAGAATTAAATGACTGCGTAGCAATTCCTGGGGGTGCATTTTCCCCAGCACTTCCTAAAAAAGAGTTTTTTGACACTTCTATGTCTAATGTAATTTGTTCATCTTTTGAAACAAAAGGTTTGATATTAACACTTAAGTCAGCATCTGTTGCTGTCCATGTTCCTGATTGTGTTGTTTGATTCGTATTCCCAAACGGGACAACATTTGTTGTTTGCTGAAAATAATAGCTTTTCTCTCCAATTTTAAGTGTTGCCTCATACCCATTCAAAGCTGCAATTTTAGGTTTAGACTCCACTTTTATAATAGAGTTATTTTCTAGAAATTTTAGGTTCATATAAAACTGCTCAGTAACCTTTCCTAAATTAAAACCACCTACTAATCCATTAAACATATCAATTAGTCCGTTAACTGACTGTGCATTTAAGTTTACATCTCCAGTAGGAAATAACACACCAGAAGTAGTTCTTGCTTGACTATCCAACCCTGCTTTCATACCTGTTTGCACATCGTGAGACTTATTATACTGCACAATAATAACCTCTAATTGCACCATAGGTACAACTTTATCTATTTGATAAATGTAAGTTCTAAGTTCACCAATTTTAGGTTTAGACCCTGATACAACTAAACCATTCAAATCAGGAAATTCCTTTACTTCTAAGTCCTTTTTTAATTCTGAAGGTATAGAACCCAATACAGTCTCTATAGTCCTATTTTCTAATTGAATTAACTCTGTTGCTCGTAAGCCTTCTTCATTACGTTTTCCTATAAAATAAAACCCTTTATCATTACTAGTATATGTATAATCCTTACCTCTAAAAGCTGTGGACAATAAATCATCAAATGTAATTTGATTTGCCACTAATGTTGTAGTAATATCACTTGGTACACTGTACAAATAATAATTTAGCTTCAACTTCTCTGCTGCCTCCATCAACACATCAGAAACAGTTGCATCAAACGCATTAATATTTAAAAAACCCTGGTCAGAAACTGTTATTTCATAAAATCCTTTTTCTCCAAGTTTTCCTTTAGGTTTTTTTCTACCCTTATTCCCCCCTGAACCTGTTGTAACTCCTCCCTTTTTAGGAGCTTCATCTTTTTCAATAAAATAAGACCCATTTTCGTTTTTTGTAACTCGCAATCCATTAGATTGCCCTATCATATGTAAAATATCTTCAAAGGGTCTATTTTGAAAATATCCTGTTACTTTAGTGTCTTTCAATTGTGGAGAAACAATAATATTTTTACCTGTCTCTTTTGTTATCGATTCTGCTACACTAGGTAAAGAATCATTTTTTAAATTAACTGAAAGAAACTCATTTTCTGCTCTATAACTAATATCTATTTCTTTAGCTTGTTTCTTTTTAGGCACAACTACTACAGGTGCTTTCTTTTTAAATACAATAAACTTATTAATAAATTCAACCTCCAAATCATGTTTTTGGATTAAGAAAATAAAAGCCTCCTTTACTTGAACGTTGTAATAGTTAGACTCAACAACTTCAGTTAATTTAGGATCAGCATCAACATTTAATTTATGCTCTATAGCAATAGATGTTAACAACGAATTTAAATTCAACCCTGTAACTTCTGATATGATATTTTCATCTAATCCATGTTGCTCTTTAGCTAACTCATTAAGCTTTTGCTCAATCACTTTTATATTCTGTTGTGCTTGACACCAACCAATACAAGTAAGTAAAATTACTACTACTATTTTTTTCATTTAATTTTATCTATTTCTTCCGACACTTCGGAAATATCTTATTTTTATCTTCTAACTACCCGTTAATCAGTATCGCATAGACTTCTTCCAATGCGGTTTCACCATTAGCAAAAAGTTGAAATGCTTTATCTGATAACCGTTCTATATTATCCACTCCATTATGCTCTAAATTTTGAGCATCTTTTTTTATTCTATTTGCCAAATCATAATCTACAGGGATCACTTCATAAATAGCTCTTCTTCCTTTATAGCCTGTATAATGACATTTATCACACCCTTTGGCCACAAAATGTTTTTCTACAGCAAAAGGAGTTTGAAAATTCCTTGGTAATTCTTTGGCATCAAAAACATGCTCCTCTTTACATGAAGTGCATAGTTTACGCAATAAACGTTGAGCCACAGATACATTTAATGTTTCTGCAATTAAAAATGATGGCACCCCCATATCAACCAACCTTGATATTGTACCTAATGCTGAATTGGTATGTATAGTTGACAACACCAAATGCCCTGTTAAGGATGCCCTAATGGCCATTTTAGCTGTTTCAGCATCACGGATTTCTCCTAACATGATAATATCCGGGTCTTGACGTAAAAACGAACGTAAAGCACTTGTAAATGTCAAGCCAATATCTTCTTTTAATTGCACTTGATTGATTCCTTTTAAAGTATATTCAATAGGATCTTCTACCGTAACAATATTTGTTTTAATGGTATTCAATAATTTTAGGGTAGCATACAGTGTTGTAGTTTTACCAGAACCTGTAGGACCACTAATCAGTACAATACCATTCGTGTTTTTTACACCTTCTAAATAAATTGCTTTCTCCTCTGGTTCAAAACCTAATTGATCTAAATCAATACTTGAAGCATCTTTACCTAGAATACGCATTACAATTTTCTCTCCATGTAGTGTGGGTAATATAGACACACGAATATCAAAATCATCATAGTTTATTCTACCATCCTGAGGTAATCGTTTTTCTGTAATATCAAGGTTTGATTTTATTTTAACCTTGTTAACTAGCTCTAAATAGTTTTCCTTTTCTATTCGGTATTTCTCTATCAACAAGCCATCTATACGCAAACGAACTCTTGCCTCTTCTTCATATACTTCAAAATGTATATCACTACTCCCTATAGCTTTTGCTTCGAAGATTAGTTTTTCTAAAAAATCTTCGTTATTTAAATTTACGCTAGCTTCTTCTGTTTTAAATTCATTTTTTCGATAATAAACAGCTAATGCTTTTTCAAGTACAACATCATCAACAGGAACCAATCGTATAACTTCTCCTAATAACATTTCTAGTTCATCGCTAACATCCTCGGTTGAAGCCATTGAACTATAAAAAGAAATTTCACTTTCAGTTTGTTCACACGGAATCACCTTGTAATGTTGAGCTACATCAGCATTAATTAGTTGTTGTAATGCTACAGAAATTTGTATATCAGTTATAGTGTTCAAATGATGTTATGGGTGTAAAACAATTCTTTATCTGTGAAGAAATTAACCATTGACAATAGTATTAAATATATTGACAAATATCCTGCTAAAGGAACATGAGCCGCTTTGTTTTTTGTAAACAACAAATGGCAAACAATTGAAAAAAGCATTCCAGTGCTAAAAAAAAGAATATATGTTGTAGAGAAAAACAATGGTATTACTGCTATAAAAAAAACAATATCCCCTAAACCAATGGAGCTATCTACTGGATTGATTATTCGTTTTGATTTTATTGATGTATAAATAAATAGTCCTAGTAAAACCAATACTAAAAACACTACTGTAAATAACAATTCAGAAATTGCGTATTCTAAAATCAAAAAACGTGTAATTGCACCAATACATAAAAGTATTGGCAATACCACATGAATTGCCCGATGTTTCAAATCTTGAAAAACAACAGCAAGTAATGTGCCTAGTAATATGATGTTAATAATTATGAGCACAACTTAATCCTTAACTGTTTCTAGCAATATTTTACGATGATCAATTTCCCATGTATTAAAATTACCATCATCATCAAAATCTTTTACAGAAACTGCTCTTGCCTTAAATGAATTCACAGATGCATCCGTAATTTCAATTTTATAAACTCCTTGCCCTCCTTCATCTATTGTCATTTCTTTTTCAAAGCCTAACTCTTCAAAAGAAGATGAGTATTTAGAAAAACGGTAATTATAACTTTTTTCTAAACCATATAAATGATTTAACATTTTCTGCGCTTCAATACTTCTAGCTTGAGCCACTACTGAAGTTTGATTAGGCAATACCATCATTAATAAAATACCTATAATTGCCAATACAATTAATATTTCTGTTAACGAATACGCCTTTAAATATTGCTTTTGCTGCCCTTTATTTTTCATTAGTTTTTTCTTTAACTAGCTAACACATCTCTATGTTATTAAATATTCATTTTTCTTACCCTTGTTGTATAAAAAACCTCAATTAATTTCCTTGTGAGATTTGCAAAAATATCACTTTTTTTTATTGCTAATAGATTGCTAACCAATTATTTTACTCAAATCAAACATAGGTGAATACATTGCTATCATAATCACACCAACAATCACACCTATAATCATGATTATCAAAGGTTCTAACACTACTCCTATCATTTTTGTTTGATGCTCAATCTCCTCGTTATATTGTTCCGTAAGCTTCTCGAACATTTCATCTAATTTATTAATCTGTTCCGCTACTTTAACCATCGACACTAATTTATGGTCGTACACTGAGTATTTTGACAAACTCTCCCCTAAAGCTGCTCCTTTCATAATATCCGATTTCACATGTTTCAAACTATCCTCTATAGGATAAAAATCAATCATTTTCTGTGTCAACTCTAAGGATATTACCAAAGGTGTTTTTGCAGAGAGTAATAAACTTAATGACTGACAAAACCTAGAAATAAATATTTTTCGAATTAACCCTCCAAAGAAAGGCAATCGTAATATTACTTTTGAAGTAATATTTCTATAATTATCTTTTGCCTTATTCAGCATATGAAATCCTACAATAGAAACTACTATCAATAAAAACATTCCAGAAATAGTAGAAAAATTTTGAGACAAGGAAACTACTTTTTGAGTTAAAGGCGGTAAGTCCGCTCCAAACTGTTTGAATACTGATGAAAACATAGGCACTACATTATTCATCATAAAATACAATACTCCAAAAGTTACTGCCAATACAAATACAGGATAGGTAAACACTGACACCAACTGTCGACGCATTTTTATTTTTCTGTCAAAGTACTTTTGTAATTCAATAAGTACTTTATCTAACTTTCTTGTTTCTTCCCCTATCTTTACACTATAATATTCATAAGCAGAAAATTGCTTACTCTGCTGCATTGCTTCATGCAATGATTTACCCTGAATTACCTGCTGCTTTATTTTTGTAATTAACTCTTGATCTTTTTTGTTTTTATACTGACCAATAAGAATTTCCAATGCCTGCTTAAAGTCTATCCCTGATTGTATTAAAATAGCCAACTCCTTATAGAATCGTTCTTTCTTTTTATCAGAAAACTTAGTAGAAAAGCTAATTTCTTTATTTAAAAAATTAGGCGTTTTCTTTTTTATTTGCTCAGGCTTCCCTTGCTGCTTATATGCAGATAAATCAATTCCCATTATCAAAATATGTATTATTTATCGTATCTGACACTCCATAATCTTTAAAATAAACCGCCTCTATTTGCTCGCCAAACAAGTCATAAATAACTTGAATACGTTTGATATTATTCCCTAAGAGTATATCCTCCTTAATAGCATTAAACTTTGGGATGTTGACCTTAAAAGTATCTATACTTCCTATTGAAGACCGTATTAATTTATCAGCAACTTTTTCATACCTAATACTATCCTTACTACTTAACAAATAAATTGCTTCAGAATTCCCTACTAATTTATTTGAATTATGGACATCTCTTGTAAGAAGTATATGCAACTGATTGTAGTTATTCACCAACTCCGTTTCATCACTATAAACATATAATTGTTTACTCAACATGGCATATAAAGAGTATACCATAGCAATAATGATACTCATTAACGCCAAACTAATAACCACCTCTAAAATGGTAAATGCTTTTATATGATTAGTAGGTTTCTTCAACTGCTGTAACTTTCACTAAATAATGTTGTACTTCTTTTTTTGTGTTCGTTTTTAATTCAAAATCAACTTGATTTATTCCAAAACTATATTCTTTTACTTGCTTTATAATGGTATACGATTCAAAACTATATACCTCATCATCAAACAATTGTTTTTCTATAGTTTCCAAATGCAATAGCGCTATTTTTTGCTTCGCTTTATAATATGCTAGTTCATAATCAGACCGTAATAATTTCACATAAACTAATGTAGCCATAGAAATGCATATGGAAATTATAGCTATAGCCATAACAGATTCTATTAATGAACTTGCTTGTAATTTACAATTCCTTAATAAGCTCATAATTTGTGTTTTCATTTGAAAATAATGGTAGCCCTATGAAATTATCTGGCAATTCCAACCTATTTATCTCCCCTCCTACAATATAATTTTCATAAATTGATGCAGCTGTTTTTAAATGAAACCGATCCGTATAAACAGTCCCTATAACTTTTCCTTTTAATTGTGTTTTCCCATAACAATATACATCTCCCATTACTGAAGCATCTTTTTCTACAGTCACCATTCTATTTAATGAACTTTGATAACTACTACCCTTAAGCACAATACCTCCTGCGAGTTTACTTTTTTCTTCCAACAAAACTTCTATCTGTTTATCTGAATCATAATCTATATAAATACTTGACGGATACCGTAATTGCGCACCCTTTTTTAGAGAAACATATTTTTTAGCAAATACTTGTACTATACCATTAAAATTATCGTCAAAAACTACTGATGGTGCTTTAATTAAAATATCTTTTAAAGTTGTAGTATTTCTAATATAAATTGAATCTTTTGATTGAAGTATTATATTTCCTGATAACGAAATATTTTCAATAGTATGCCCATCATCAGCATACACTATAATTGTGGGCTTATAAAAACTATTGTATAATGATTTACCATCTAAATCCTCTAATAAAATTTCAGTGGCTTTTTGATTACTTGTAATATCGTCTAGCTTTTGTAATACAGGTAATCGCTTTCCTGATACTCCTATAGTTCCATGCACTAACTTAGTTCCAGTAAAATTTTGATTGTTTATATAAGCAGGTTTCACTCCGTATTTAGATATTTTCACACCACCTTGTATGTTCGTAGACCCACCAATATGTAATGGTTTATCTAAATCAGATAAATACAATGCTATTGGTTCTTTTTTAGATTTCCCTCCAATTAAAGCTGCTTTATACAGGGTATCCCTTCTAAAAAATGTTTTTGTTTTAACTAAATTATAAAAACCCCATTTTGAAGTAGTATATAATGTAGCAAATCGCTCATCATTAAATTGAACCAATCCTTCACCTCCTTTATTAGGACTTCCATTAATAATTTGCAAAAAATTACTATTACTTGCACTAACTAATTCTTCCTCTAAAAAATATTGCTGCTTTAATCTGTACTGATAATTAAACATAATTACTAAGCTCCCACATAATAAAGATACTATGAGACACACAAAAATAGCATAGAGTAAAGAACTAGCTTTTAGCATTTTTACTTGTCGTTTTTTTTCTTAAAAATACGTGTAAAAAACGATTCTTTTTTTACCTCCTGCTTAGTGCTAGTTTTTCTTTTCTTCTTGGTTACTTTAACCTGCAGTGTTTTTTCTTTCTTTTTAAAAAGACGATTTAAAAAAGATGCCTTTGCATTTGTAATACTATCTTTTTTTACTTTTTGTTTCTTTACACAAACCACTCCTCTTTTATATAGAGTAGTATCCTTCTTTACGTAATCTATCCACCTACCTACTTTATTTCCTTTTGAATACTTTCCTTTTATAACTAACTCTCCAGAATCATTATGCAAAAAATATTTACCAGAAAGCTTGCCATCTCTCCAATTATCTATTGCTTTAAGCTTTCCATTTTTAAACCAGCTTTTCCACTCTCCTTTTTTCAAACCGTATGAAAAAACTCCTTTCTCTGCCAATTCATTAGTTATATAATGCTTTACATATTTGCCCTGAAGTAAATTACCACTATAATCACCTTTTGACTGATGTATTTCATTTGACTTATACCAAAAATAAGTTTTGTTTAAAGATGGTTTTACTTTTTTTAAAACTACAGTACAATCTTCCTTATAGATAATAGTTTGAATTTTCTTTTTTTGCAGTAACTCAGCGTTAGGTTTACATGAAAAGAATAACAGAACAGAAAATAATAATAGAATTCTCATTAATAGTATTTTATAGCTAGCGAAAATACATAAATAGTTTATAACATATAATTACTAATCACAAAAACTACTAATCATACTTTTTTTACAATCTATATTGTATCGAAATAATTAAAATGATGGATTTATTAGCACAAAAAAAAGCTCCTAATAAATTAGGAGCTTTTTGCGGTCTGGACGGGATTCGAACCCGCGACCCCATGCGTGACAGGCATGTATTCTAACCAGCTGAACTACCAGACCGTTTGCTTGTAGCACTGCAA